>Ga0209233_1000289_pt1 | contig 65502 bp, 80 predicted proteins | sample AraplaCL_Cvi_mCL_FD_184269 | JGI IMG/M metagenome (GOLD analysis project Ga0209233, IMG submission 184269) | Arabidopsis root microbial communities from the University of North Carolina, USA - plate scrape CL_Cvi_mCL (SPAdes) (version 2) | ecosystem: Host-associated > Plants > Roots > Endosphere...
CCCGATTTGAAGCCACTCAACAAAGGTTGTTTGCGGCTCCAACGTCTTTGTGTCGCGGCCGCGAGGCGCCCTTGCTGGGCGGATCGCGATCGCCGGGTCAGCCCGCGAGGACCTCCTTGAGGGTCACCCCGATGCGCGCCGGCGACTGCGATACCTTGATGCCGGCCCGCTGCATCGCTTCGATCTTGCTTTCGGCGTCGCCCTTGCCACCCGAAATGACGGCGCCGGCATGGCCCATGGTGCGGCCTTTGGGCGCCGTGCGGCCGGCGATGAAGCCGGCCATCGGCTTCTTGCGGCCCTTCTTGGCCTCGTCGATGAGGAACTGCGCCGCATCTTCCTCGGCCGAGCCGCCGATCTCGCCGATCATGATGATCGACTTGGTGGCCTCGTCGGCGAGGAACATCTCGAGCACGTCGATGAACTCGGTCCCCTTGACCGGATCGCCACCGATGCCGACGGCCGTGGTCTGGCCCAGCCCGGCATTGGTGGTCTGGAACACCGCCTCGTAGGTCAGCGTCCCCGACCGGGACACGATGCCGACCGAGCCCTTGGAGAAGATCGAGCCCGGCATGATGCCGATCTTGCACTCTTCCGGCGTCAGCACGCCCGGGCAGTTCGGCCCGATCAGTCGCGACTTGGATTTCTTCAGCCGCGCCTTGACCTTGACCATGTCAAGCACCGGCACGCCCTCGGTGATGCAGACGATGAGCGGAATTTCTGCCTCGATCGCCTCGAGGATGGCATCGGCCGCGCCGGCCGGCGGCACGTAGATGACGCTGGCATTGGCGCCCGTCTTGGCCTTGCCCTCCGCCACCGTGGTGAAGATCGGCAGCTGCGCCGCCCCGTCGAGCCCGCTCGTCCAGAGCTCGCCGCCTTTTTTCGGATGCGTCCCGCCCACCATCTTGGTGCCGAAATAGGCCAGCGCCTGCTCCGTGTGGAAGCTGCCGGTCTTGCCGGTCAGTCCCTGGACCAGGACCTTGGTATCCTTGTTGACGAGAATGGACATGTATCTTCCAGGTAGTTGGCGCCCCGGAGCGGGGCCGGGATTCAGTCGGTAGCGCTGGTCGAGGAGTCGCCGCCATCCCCGCCGTCGGGGTTGTCGGTGGTGTCCGGCTTCACATACGGGATGTCGGCGGCCGGCTTCTTCATCAACGTCGTGACGTCGAGCAGGAAATACAGGTCGCGATTGTGCTGGTCGGCCTGGATGAAGGTCGAGGGATCGGCGACGTTTTCCTGCCAGTTGCTGGCGATGCCGTCATCGGTATGGCGGATTTCGCCCTTGAGGTCGGTCATCTTGGCGAGGTCGGCGATGCCGATCTTGCGTGACGCCGTGTCGATCGACAGCGAGCAATAGCCCTCGGTCAGCCCGGGATAGACTTCGAGCGAATAGGTGATGTCGACGGTGCCGACACCATCCACGTCCTTCTCGCCGTTGAACGCCTGGTAGAACGGCGTCTGCGTGTCGCCGTCGACCGAGAGGTTCCATCCGGCGCCCTGCAGCCGCTGAAAGGTTCCCTTGTCGCCCGAGGCGCCGTCGCGACAGGTTTTGAGCGCATCGGCGATGAAGGGATCGGGCACCGGCGCCTCGGCCGGCGGGCCCTGGTCGTCACCGCTGTCGCCATTGTCGCCCGCGGCGTCGGGCGATGCCGGCGCCATTGCGTCAGGCGCGGTCGGCGCCGCCGGGGGCGTCGGTGCCGGTGCCGCGGCCAGAGCCGGCAGCGGCAGCAGGGCCGCCGCGATCAGCAGCGAGGCGAGACGCAGTCTCAATTCTTCCTCCGGATCGCCGCGACGATCTTTTGCGCCGCGTCGTCGAGGTCGTCGGCCGGGATCACATCGAGCCCGGAAGCGGCGAGGATCGCCTTGCCTTCCTTGACGCGCGTGCCCTCGAGGCGAACCACCAGCGGCACCTTGAGGCCGACATCGTTGACCGCCGCGATCACGCCTTCCGCGATCACGTCGCAGCGCATGATGCCGCCGAAGATGTTGACGAGGATGCCTTTGACGGCCGGGTCGGCGGTGATGATCTTGAACGCCGCCGTGACCTTTTCCTTGCTGGCGCCGCCGCCGACGTCGAGGAAGTTGGCCGGCTGCTCGCCATAGAGCTTGATGATGTCCATCGTCGCCATGGCGAGGCCCGCGCCGTTCACCATGCAGCCGATATTGCCGTCGAGCGCCACATAGGCGAGGTCGTATTTGTGCGCCTCGATTTCCTTGGGGTCTTCCTCGGTCTCGTCGCGCAGCGCCACCACGTCCGGGTGCCGGAACAGCGCGTTGTTGTCGAAGCTGACCTTGGCGTCGAGGACGCGCAGATGGCCATTGGTCATGACGATCAGCGGGTTGACCTCGAGCAGGCTCATGTCCTTGTCGACGAAGGCCTTGTAGAGGGTGGGGAAGAGCGTTGCCGCATCGTCGGCCGCCGCGCCGTCGAGCTTGAGCGCCGCGATCAGCTTGGCGGTGTCGGTCGCGGTGACGCCCGAATCCGGGTTGACCGGCACGGTGATGATCTTTTCGGGCGTGTCGTGCGCCACCGTCTCGATGTCCATGCCGCCTTCGGTCGAGACGACGAACGCCACCTGCCCCACTTCGCGATCGACCAGCAGCGACAAATAGAGTTCCCGCGCGATATCCGCGCCGTCTTCGATGTAGAGCCGGTTGACCTGCTTGCCGGCGGGGCCGGTCTGCTTGGTGACCAGCGTATGGCCGAGCATTTCCTTGACGTTGGCGACGACGTCGGCGACCGACTTCACCACCCGCACGCCGCCCTTGGCCTCGGGCGACAGCTCCTTGAACTTGCCCTTGCCGCGGCCGCCGGCGTGGATCTGCGATTTCACCACGAAGATCGGACCGGGCAGCGACTTCGCGGCGGCCTCTGCCTCTTCGGCCTGGTAGATCGCGACGCCCTGCGCCACCGGCACGCCGTAGGTCGAGAGCAGCGCCTTGGCCTGATGTTCGTGGATGTTCATTCGCTGTTCCTTCAACTACCGGCGTGGGTCGACAAGCTCATGGTTCGACAGGCTCACCATGAGGGCGGCAAGGACCTCGCGGCCCGCCAAGGGAGCGGCCGGCCAAGCCTGGGGCCGGACGATCCATCGAAACCCTCACCCGCCCTCACGGTGAGCTTGTCGAACCACGAGGGCGCTGCACCATTCTTACGCCAGCTTCGGCGCGATCTTCTTGCAGGCCTCGATCAAGCCTGCGACCGCTTCGACCGACTTGTCGAATGCCTTTTGCTCAGCGCTGTTGAGCGAAATCTCGACGATCCGCTCCGCCCCGCCGGCGCCGATGACGATCGGCACGCCGACATAGGTGCCCTTGACGCCGTATTCGCCCTTGAGGAAGGCGGCGGCGGGCATCACGCGCTTCTTGTCCTTGAGGTAGCTCTCGGCCATGGCAATGGCGGAGGCCGCCGGGGCGTAGAAGGCCGAACCGGTCTTCAGCAGGCCGACGATCTCGGCGCCGCCGTCGCGGGTGCGCTGGATGATGGCATCGAGCCGTTCCTTCGAGAGCCAGCCCATCTTGACGATGTCGGGGAGCGGAATGCCGGCGACCGTCGAATAGCGCGCCAGCGGCACCATCGAGTCGCCGTGCCCGCCGAGCACGAAGCAGTTGACGTCCTCGACCGAGACCTTGAGCTCGTCGGCGATGAAGTGCTCGAAGCGCGAGCTGTCGAGCACCCCCGCCATGCCGATGACCCGGTTGGCCGGCAGGCCGGAGAACTTCTGCAACGCCCAAACCATCGCATCGAGCGGGTTGGTGATGCAGATGACGAAGGCTTCCGGGCAGTACTTGGCGATGCCCGCGCCCACCTGCTCCATCACCTTGAGGTTGATTTCGAGCAGGTCGTCGCGGCTCATACCCGGCTTGCGCGGCACGCCGGCGGTCACGATCACCACATCGGCGCCGAACAGGTCCTTGTACTCGGACGTGCCCTTGAGCGTGGACGAGAAGCCGTCGACCGCACCGGACTGGCTGAGATCGAGGGCCTTGCCCTGCGGAACGCCGTCCTGGATGTCGAAGAGGACGATGTCCCCGAGGTCCTTGAGCGCAGCCAAGTGCGCCAGGGTGCCGCCGATCTGCCCCGCCCCGATGAGAGCGATCTTCTTGCGCGCCATGCCTTCAGTCCTGCCAATGGTTAGGTTTGGGGAAGCCTATTAACCCTGTCGGGGGAGGGGTGCAAGTGAACCGTTTGTCGTAATGCGACGAACAACGGAGGGGGCAAAAAGCACGGGCCGCGGCGCTTTTGCGCTTCGCAGTTCGCCGCAGCGAGACCTTGGCCACCACAGCGGCCAACTGCCTCAGGCGGGAGACTCCGCATGGTGGTGCTTGCGCGGCGCGGCGAGGTAGTCGGCCGACTGCATTTCGGCGAGGCGCGAGGCGGCGCGCTGGAATTCGGCCGCCGTCTTGTCGTCCGCGCCGAGCTGGTCGATCGGCACGGCAAAGCTCGCCCCGAGCTTGGTGCCGGCGTCGTAGAGCGTATCGAGCAGCAGGATGAACCGCTTGGCGGCGTTGGAGTGCAACCGGTCGAACTGCGGCACGCCATCGAGGATGATGACGTCGTAGGCCTGCGCCAGCCGCAGATAGTCTCGCGCCCCGAGAGGCTTTTCGATCAGCTCGGCCGCCTCGAAGCGTGCTACCCCCATCGCCGCCTGCGGCACGGGGATGGTCCGCCCGAGCACGTGCAGTTCCTCACGGTGTCCGACCGCGCCACCGGCCAGGCGGGCCCACAGCGCGTCCATGGCAGCGCGGGCCCCGGGCCCCTCGCCGAGGTGGTAGACCCGCTGCCCCTCGAACTTCAGCCGGCGGTAGTCGGTCGGCCCCTGCAGTGCGAACACCGTCACGTGCGACCGCAGCAGCTCGATGAAGGGCAGGAAGAGTTGCCGGTTGAGGCCGTTCTCGTAGAGGTTCTCCGGCGCGACGTTGGACGTCGCGACCAGCACCAGGCCGCTGGCGAACACCTTTTCGAACAACCGCCCGAGCAGCATGGCGTTGGTGATGTCGTCGACGCGGAACTCGTCGAGGCAGAGCAGCCGCGTCGTCCCGAGCACCGGCCGAATGGCGGCCGCCACCGGGTCGGCATTGTCCTTCTGGCCCCTGGCCGACGCCCTGAAACGGGCGATGGCGGCATGCATCTCGTCCATGAATTCGTGGAAATGCATCCGTCGCTTCTCGGCGATCGGCACGGCCTCGAAGAACAGGTCCATCAGCAGCGTCTTGCCGCGCCCGACCTCGCCGTGGAGATAGGCTCCCTTCACCGGCGCCGGTCGCCGCAGCATGCCGGCAAACAGGCCATTGCCCCGGTCGCGCCCGCTGACGCCTTCGGCGATGCCATCGAGCAGGAGCGCCGCCTCGCTCTGCCGGGCATCGACGTCCAGCGTGCCGGCCGCGACGAGACGCCGCAAGGCTTCGCTGACGGGACCCGCCGGCCCGGCGACCTCGTGCCGTGGCACCGCCAATCGTCAGCCGACCATCGAGATGGCCTGGCCACCCGCCAGCGTGCCGATGAAGCGGTTGCCCGACAGCAGCAGGGCGCCGACCAGCACGTTGGAATCGTTGAAGAGCTGCACCTGCGTGCCGGCGAGCTGCCACGACGACACCGCCGCCAGCGCCTGGATGGCGCAGCCGGGCGCCGACGCGCGGTAGCGGTTGGGGTCGCTGGTGGTCGTATAGGTCAGGTTCAGCCGGCACTGGTCGTTGCCCGAGGCGACGGTCCAGCCGCCGAGCAGCTTGTCGACCGTCAGCGCCCCGGTCAGATCGCGGCCCGGCGTGCTCTGCACCTTGCCCACGTCGTTGAGCGATACGAACGCCTGCTGCGGGGCGGCCGGCGACGGCTGCCCGGACGTGGCGTTGGTAGCGTTGGGATTGTTGGCCGGCAGCAGCGGCGTGCCGGGCTGGTTGGTCGTCGCCGGCACGGTCGCTGGCCCGTCGGTCTGGTCGGGATCGGCGCTCGCCACCTGCACGCTGCCGTCGGCTCCGCCGATCGGCGGCAGAGAGGCGCTGTCGACGCTGGAATCGGTGACCGGCGCCACCTGGCTCGGCTCGGCCGAAGCCAGGCTGTCGTCGCCCGTCGTGGCGCAGGCCGAAAGCAGGCTCACCGCGAGCAGCATCGTCGTCCACCGGGCGCCGGCGCGCTTCCAATCCATCATGGCCTGCTCCGTGCCAAGCGCGACCGCTCCCCGCAAGGCCAGGAGGATCAAAACCGCGGACATTTAGCCCACACCCCGGCGCGCGTTCAACGCCCGCGCCCACTCATCCCCGCCAATTATGGCAGTCTATGTGGCCGATTTAGGACTCGCGGGGCGCGAGCCCCGCGCCACGCGTCGGGCTGGGGAAAGACCGGGATCGAAGCCTCCCGGCTCTCACGTCGAGGCCATGGCGCAGACAGCGGCTGCCCTGTCACGGATGAAGGGCCAGCCACTGCAGCAGCAGGATGGTCTTGGCATCGGTGATGCGGCCGTCGTCGATCATGCCGAGCGCCTCGGCGACCGGCAGTTCGATGACTTCGATATCCTCGCCTTCCTCGTGCAGGCCGCCACCGTCGGAAATCCGCGACGCCTGGTCGTAAGTTCCGACGAAGCAGGAGATGGTTTCGATCACCGAGCCGGGGCTCATTTCCGTATCGAAGGCGTGCCGCAGTTCGCCGACGCGGATGCCGGCCTCTTCCTCCGCCTCGCGGCGCACGCAGGTTTCCGGGTCGTCGCCGTCGAGCAGGCCGGCGCAGACTTCCAGCAACCAGCCATCCTTGCCCTGCGAGAACAGCGGAAAGCGGAACTGCCGCACCAGGATGATGGTGTTGCGGCCAGCGTCATGCAGCAGCACTGCCGCCGCCGGGCCGCGATCGTAGGTTTCGCGGATCTGGCGCTGCCATTCGCCGTCCCGCCGCTGCAGGTCGAAGCTGGTCCGCTTGAGGATGCCCCAGTTGCGCGACAGCACTTCCTCGCTGACGATTCGAACCCGATCGCGCATTCAAGCCTCCAGGCAAGGGCAAGGGATCGCGACGTGGATCGTCGCCCGGCAGGTCGTATCATGACCTGGAGCACGGTGGGAATATCGCCCGAAGCCCGCTCCGGGGCACGGCGGCGCGGCCGATCCGAACCTGCCGATTTGGTGCTTTGACGAAGCACCCATCGGAGTCTAGAAGACTTCCAACCTTTCTCGACAACGGTGCTTGCGCCAGGTTCGCAGACGCCAGTGAGGTTCGATTTGCCGACCCAGTCCCGGCCCCTCTCGCCGCACCTCTCGATCTACCGCTTCACCATCACCATGACGATGTCGATCGTCCACCGGGCCACCGGCATCGGGCTTTATGCCGCCATGCTGCTGCTCGCCCTGTGGTTCGTCGCGGCCGCGTTCGGCGATGGCGCCCTGGGTGCCGTGCACTGGCTGTTTGCCAGCTGGCTCGGCCAGATCATCCTGTTCCTCGTCACCTGGGCGCTGTTTCACCACCTGCTGGGCGGCCTCCGGCATTTCATCTTCGACACCGGCCGGGGCTTCGACCGGCAGTCCCGTTTCGGCCTCGCCTGGGCCAACCTGATCGGCGGCATCGTGCTGACGCTGCTGGTCTGGGCGATTTTCGTGTGGTTCTGATGTCCGAACTCAGCCAGAAGACTATCGCCACCCCGACATCGCACTACGGCTCGACCAAGGCCGGCAGCCGCGACTTCCTCGTGCAGCGCATCACCGGCGCGCTCAACGTGGTCTTCACGCTGTTCTTCATCTGGTTGGTCGTGCGGCTCGCCGGCGCCAATGTCGAGCAGATGGGCGACCTGCTGAGCAACCCGATCGTCGCGATCGTGGTGGCGCTGATGATCATCTCGGCTGCCATTCACGCCCGTATCGGCATGAACGAAGTGATCGAAGACTACGTGCATGAGGAAGCCCTCAATCGCCTCGCCGTGCTTGGCAACTGGGCGTTCTGCATCGTGGTGGCCGTGGCAACGCTTGCCGCGCTGGCCAAGCTCGTATTCTGGGGGTAGCCGATGGCGGCGTATGAACTGATCGACCACGCCTTCGACGTGGTCGTCGTCGGTGCCGGTGGCGCCGGGCTCCGCGCGACGCTTGGCATGGCCGAGCAGGGCCTCAAGACGGCCTGCATCACCAAGGTGTTCCCTACCCGCTCGCACACCGTGGCGGCGCAGGGCGGCATCGCGGCCAGCCTCAAGAACATGGGCCCCGATTCCTGGCAGTGGCACATGTACGACACCGTCAAGGGGTCGGACTGGCTCGGCGATAACGACGCCATGGAGTATCTGGCGCGCAACGCGCCGGCCGCCGTCTACGAACTCGAGCACTACGGCGTGCCGTTCAGCCGCACCGACGAAGGCAAGATCTATCAGCGCCCGTTCGGCGGCCACATGACCGAATTCGGCGACGGCCCGCCGGTGCAGCGCACCTGCGCGGCGGCCGACCGCACCGGACACGCCATCCTCCACACGCTCTACGGCCAGTCGGTCCGCAACAACGCCGAGTTTTACATCGAGTATTTCGCGCTCGACCTGATCATGGGCGACGACGGCAGCTGCCAGGGCGTCATCGCCTGGAAGCTCGACGATGGCACGCTGCACCGCTTCCGCGCCAAGCTTGTGGTGCTGGCGACGGGCGGCTATGGCCGCTCCTATTTCTCGGCGACCTCCGCCCATACCTGCACCGGCGACGGCAATGGCATGGTGGCCCGCGCCGGCCTGCCGCTGCAGGACATGGAGTTCGTGCAGTTCCACCCCACCGGCGTCTATGGCGCCGGTGTGCTCATTACCGAGGGGGCGCGCGGCGAAGGCGGCTATCTCACCAATTCCGAAGGCGAGCGCTTCATGGAGCGCTATGCCCCCAACGCCAAGGATCTCGCGTCGCGCGATGTGGTTTCCCGCTGCATGACGATGGAAATCCGCGAGGGGCGGGGCGTCGGGCCGAAGAAGGACCATATCTTCCTCCACCTCGACCATCTCGATCCGAAAGTGCTGCACGAGCGGCTGCCGGGGATCACCGAAAGCGCCCGCATCTTTGCCGGCGTCGATCTGACCCGCGAGCCGATCCCGGTGCTGCCGACCGTCCACTACAACATGGGCGGCATCCCGACGAACTATCACGGCGAGGTGCTGAACCCGACTGCCGACAATCCGGACCGCACCGTGCCCGGCCTGATGGCCGTGGGCGAGGCCGCCTGCGCTTCGGTGCACGGCGCCAACCGGCTCGGCTCCAATTCGCTGACTGACCTCGTGGTCTTCGGTCGCGCCGCGGCGCTCCGTGCCGGCGAAACGCTCGACCGCGCCGCCGCCATCCCCGGCATCAACAAGGTACAGGACGACAGAATCCTCGCTCGCTTCGATCGCCTCCGCCATGCCAAGGGGTCGTCCCCCACCGCCCAGGTCCGCGAAAAGATGCAGCGCATCATGCAGGAAGACGCGGCCGTGTTCCGCACCGCCGAGTCGCTGCAATCGGGCGTCAAGCGGATGGGCGAGCTCTATGGCGCCCTCGACGACCTCAGCGTCTCCGACCGATCGATGATCTGGAACTCGGACCTGGTCGAGACGCTCGAGCTCGAGAACCTGATGGCCAATGCCATGACCACCGTGGTTTCGGCCGAGGCCCGGCACGAGAGCCGCGGCGCCCACGCCCGGGAGGATTTTCCCAGCCGCGACGACGTCAATTGGCGGAAGCACACGCTCAGCCATATCGGGCCGACCGGCGCGGTGACGCTCGACTACCGCCCGGTGCATATCGATCCGCTGACGCCGGAATCCGAAGGCGGCATTCCGCTCAAGCGGATCGCCCCCAAGGCCCGCGTCTATTGACCGAGGAGTTTTCCATGCGCCTTCTGCTGCTCACAGGCTTTGCCTTGCTCGCCGGCGCCACCGCCGCGGCACCGACAATCGCCGCGACCCGGACGATGGACCCTCTGGCGGCATTCCAGAAGTCCTGCCAGACGCAGATGTTCATGTCGGCCCCCGCCTGCGCCTGCATGGTGGCCAAGGCCAAGGCCGACCTCGACGACCAGGAGATCGCCTACCTGTCGATCTCCGGCTATGACGGCCCCGACGCCGCCAAGGCGGCCAAAGCCATGAGTTCGGCGCAGATCGCCAAGGTCGACCACTTCATGCAGACAGCGCCCGAGGCCTGCGAAAAGGCGAAATAGGCCTCGCCCGGTAGGGCGTGTGTTGTCGAGCGCGCGATGTTATGGTTCCCCCGAGGTGACCCATGGGCGTGATTGAGAGAATTATCGTCGACGACGCGACGATGAGCCAACTTGAGGCTGACGCGCGCCGACACGGCCGGTCGGTTGGTGACGAGGCGGCAGAGCGCTTGCGCGCCAGCACAGCACGTTTGTCGAGGGAACAGGCAATCGCCGAACTCGATGCCATTGCCGCCATGACCCCTAAAAACATCAAACAGACCGACAGTACGCTGTTGATCCGCGACGACCGCGACAGGTGAGGCTGATTGTCGACGCCTCGGTCGTCATCAAGTGGGCGGTTGCAGAGGAAGGGCACGCCGAGGCAAGAGCACTACTGGATGCCGGTCATCTGCTGCTTATGCCAGACCTGGCCTTGATAGAAGTCGGCAATGCGCTGTGGAAGAAGGTCGCGCGGGGCGAAATCGGCGTGCAGCCGGCGGCGGGCGCAGTGAGCGCCGTTCGCCGGGTGGTCTCGGCGATTCTGCCCAGTCAGGACTTTGTCTCGCGCGCTTGAAATGGCGATAGATATCAACCATCCGATTTACGATTGCATCTATCTCGCGGCCGCCGAGGCGCAGGATGCCGTAGTCGTCAGCGACGATCGACGGCTGCTGCTCCGGATCAAAGGCCATGCACTGGAGCCGCTCGTTAGGCCCCTCCGAGAGGCTAGACCATGACGTCGCCACCCTCAGCCGACGCCTCCCTCTGGGATTGGCGCCGGCGCGTCGCTGATCTCTGGCACGACATCCGGGCGTCCGCCGAACCGGAGGCCGCCTGGCGCTTGTGGAAGGACACGCGGGCCGAACTCTTCGCCCACCACCCGCAAACGCCGCTCGATGCGGGCGCCGAGCTGCCGGAATATTTCGACTACGACCCTAAACTCCGTTTCAGGGTCGACCTCGCGCCCCCGGCCACCGACCAGCCGATGTACATGCCGGCCGGCAATGACGGCGACGTCAAGCTGCTGCCTTTCGCGGAAACCGACGGCTTGCGCGAAGCCCTCGGCGGCGAACTCACGCTCTATTGGGTCACCGGCTATGGCGGCGGTGTCTTCCTGCCGTTCCTCGACGCCACCAGCGGCCCCGAAACCTATGGCGGCGGCCGCTACCTGCTCGATACCATCAAGAGCGCCGACCACGGCACCGCGCCGGACGGCAAGACCATCCTCGACTTCAACTTCGCCTACCACCCCTCCTGCTACTACTCGCCGCGCTGGGTCTGCCCCCTCGCACCACGCGACCGACGCCTGCCGGTGGCGATCCGGGCGGGTGAAAAGCTCGGGGCGAACTATCATTGAGCCCGCTCGCCGCCGCCGGCTATTCCGGCACGCCGCTGGCGCAAAAGCTCGGGCTCAAGAACGGGCAGCGCGTGCTGTTCCTCGACCTGCCGCAGACTTTGGCGGAACTCGTCCGGGCACGCGACTTCGCGGTGGCGGTGCAGGGAGGCTGGGGCAGCCTGGACGACGCCCACGGGCTCCACGTCATCCACGGCTTCACCACCTCCCGTGCCGTGCTCGAGGCTGGTGCCCCGCTGCTGCGTCACGCGATCGTGAATGACGGCATGGTCTGGATTTCCTGGCCGAAGAAGGCGAGCAAGGTGCCCACCGACATCACCGAAGACGTGATCCGCACGGTTCTGCTGTCGACCGGGCTTGTCGACGTCAAGGTCGCGGCGGTAGACGAGATATGGTCGGGGCTGAAGCTGGTGATCCGCAAGGAGCTCCGCGGGTGAGATTTCGAAACGAGGGCACGGCGATGCGGCAGCGACTGGCAATCACGATGGCGGCGGCGATGCTGGTCGCAGGTCTTGGCGGCTCGGCCCCGGCGTTCGCCCGCATGGCGGCTGCGCCTGCCTTCGCGCCGGGCACCGATGCCGAGCAGGCCGCCTACTACAACGCCTGCGTCCGCGTATCGCCAGATCTCAAGGCCGGCTGCGCCTGCCGCGCCAAGGCGGCGATGAAATACAGCCCGCAGCTGCGCGCCGACATCATCCTGTCGATGTCGAACCCGGACAAATTCCGGGCTCGGTCGCTCAAAATCTCGCATGATGAGCACACCGAGTGGGCGGTGTTCAGCGGCGACTCCGCCAAGCAGTGCGGAATCGATAACTGAACAGTCGTATACTGAGCGCCGGACTGGCAGTGGCGCCAAGGGAATAGCACATGGCTGAATTCGTTCTCCCCCGTAACTCCCGCCCCCGCGTCGGCAAGACCTGGCCCCGGCCCGACAGCGCCACGGTGCGCGAATTCCGCATCTACCGCTACGATCCCGATAGCGGCGAAAATCCGCGCATCGACACCTATTTCGTCGACACCTCGGCTTGTGGGCCGATGATCCTCGACGCGCTGCTGTGGATCAAGAACATCGTTGATCCCACGCTGACGCTGCGCCGGTCGTGCCGCGAAGGCATCTGCGGGTCCTGCGCCATGAATATCGGCGGCGCCAACACGCTGGCCTGCACCAAGGGCATGGACGAATTTACCGGACCTATCGCCGTCTATCCGCTGCCCCACATGCCGGTGGTCAAGGATCTGGTGCCCGACCTCACCACCTTCTACTCGCAGCACCGGGCGATCGAGCCCTGGCTCAAGACCACCACGCCGACGCCGCAGACCGAGTGGTTGCAGAGCAAGCCCGAACGCGAAAAGCTCGACGGGCTCTATGAGTGCATCCTCTGTGCCTGCTGCTCGACCTCGTGCCCGAGCTACTGGTGGAACGGTGAAAAGTACCTCGGTCCTGCCGCGCTGCTCCAGGCTTATCGCTGGCTCATCGACTCGCGCGACCAGGCGCAGGATGAGCGGCTCGATAACCTCGACGATCCGTTCAAGCTCTATCGCTGCCACACCATCATGAACTGCGCCAATGTCTGCCCCAAGGGGCTGAACCCGGCCAAGGCGATCGCCGAAATCAAGAAGCTGATGGTCGAGCGCAAGGTGGCGTAAGGCGGGCTTTCCCGTTCCAGGCTCGAGTGCCTTCAGGAACGTCCGTAGCTGCGGTGGTGAGAGGCCAGCCAGGTGTCGAGAATGACCGGTCCCAGCTTCGAAACCGTCGCCCGCATCGATGACCCGGCGATCGCGCGCGTGCTCGTCGCCGCGCTCGAGGGCTATGGCTTTCACCCGCTGTCGCGCGACAATGACGGGCTGCCCGGCATTGTGGGGCTGCGCGGCCTGCCGATAGACGTACCGGCCAACGAGGCCGCCGACGCGCGCATCCTGGTCGAGTCACTACTGCGCGACATGAAGGGCCAATAGCGGCAGCGGCGCCTTAGCCCCTCGCTCTGCATTAGGACGGCTGCCCTACGCCCATAGAGGCCGTTCTGGCCGCCTAAGCGGGCTTCGCCGCGTTGCCGTCAGCCTGCGAAACTCTGCAGTTCCGAGGTGCCGATGTCGAGCGCCTGAAACCGCGTCGGCAGCTGAATGGTGAGCTGCGGGCTGCTGTTGGGATCGCTGAACGCACCCAGCGTCGAAACACCGGCCGGCGTCGGCAGCAGCGGCGATGCGACGGCGGACCGGGCGGCGAGCTGGCTGGCGGTACCCGGCGCCACCAGCATGGCAAGAATGGCGCCTGCGAGAATGTATTTGACCTGCATTTGATCTACCCCGTTACTGTGGCGACACGTCAATTCGGCGCCGCTCATTGGGTCTCGATGTAATCCCGGAGAAAAGAACTTGTACTGAACCCACTATTCATCAACGGTTCACCCGCCCGACCGGTTCCCGCCGGGGTGCGGGCCGGCTGGAGCGCTTGCAACCAAGTGGTGGCAATTGCGGTTCGGAAGCGACGTCTGGCGAGCAGTCGCGGGCGCTGCCCTGCGGGCGGAGAAACGGCCTAGGCGGTGGAACGCGTCAGCCGCTGTACCAGGCGGGGACCGAAGACGTTGAGCAGCAGGCCGGCGAACACCACGACGCTGCCGGCGAGTTCGAGCCAGGACAGCGGCTCGCCCAGCAGGATGACGCTGCTGGTGATGCCGACGACTGGCACCAGCAGCGAGAACGGCGCCACCGTCGAGGCCGGATAGCGACCGAGCAGCACGCTCCAGAGGCCGAAACCAACGAGCGTTGCGGCATAGGCGTTGAAGCCGACAACGCCGGCCAGCAGCCAGCTCGGATGCGTCAGGGCGGCCCAATCGGCGGCAAAGCCCTCGGTCATGAGCGAAACCGCCAGCAGGGGCAGCGGCGGCACCAGCGCCGACCAGACCACGAACGCCATCATGTCGATCCGGCCGGCCCGTTTGGTCGCGATATTGGCGGCGCCCCAGAAGGCGGCGGCCGCGAGCGTCATGAGCAGCGGCAGCAGGGCGGTGCCGCCGAGCCGTTCCGTCGCAATCAGGGCAATGCCCAGCAGGGCGACGAGGGCCCCGATCACCTGAAAGCGGCCCGGCCGCTCGCCGAGCAGCAGCACGGCGAAGGCCATGGTGAAGAAGGCCTGCATCTGGATCACCAGCGAGGAGAGGCCGGCCGGCATGCCGAGCTTGATGGCGACGAACAGCGTGCCGAACTGCAGGACCCCGACGGCGATCCCGTAGGTGACCAGGATCGACAGCTTTACCTTCGGGCGCCTGATGAAGAACACCGCGGGGAAAGCCGCGAACGTATAGCGCAGCGCCGTCAGCAGCAGCGGCGGCACCAGCGCCACGCCCCATTTGATGGCGATGAAGTTGAGGCCCCAGACGAGGACGACGAGCAAGGCAAGGGCGATGTCGCGAGGGGTCATTTTCGTCTTCTCGGAACGGCCGGTGTCTTGCTGCCCCGCTCATCCGGCGCTGCGCGTCAACTTCTCCCACAAGGGGAGAAGGCAGCAAGGGCAAGGCCCGCGCCGCATTGGCCCTCTCCCCCTGTGGGAGAGGGTGCCGACAGGCGGGTGAGGGGTTTTTCAGGCGGCCTTGCGCTGGAACAGGCCGCGTTCGATCAGGGTCTCGGCGATCTGTACCGCGTTGGTGGCGGCGCCCTTGCGAAGATTGTCGGAGACGATCCACATGGCGAGGCCGTTCTCGACCGTGTTGTCCTCGCGGATGCGGCTCACATAGGTGTCGTCGTCGCCCACCGTCTCGATCGGGGTCGCGTAGCCGCCCGGCTCGCGCTTGTCGAGCACCTGGACGCCCGGCGCTTCACGCAGAATTTCGCGCGCCTGGTCGGCGGTGATTTCCTTCTCGAATTCGATGTTGACCGCCTCGGAGTGGCCGACGAAGACCGGGACGCGGACGCAGGTCGCCGTTACCCTGATGCGGGGATCGAGGATCTTCTTGGTCTCGGCCAGCATCTTCCACTCTTCCTTGGTGTAGCCGTCCTCCATGAACACATCGATTTGCGGGATGACGTTGAAGGCGATCTGCTTCTGGAACTTCCTGGCCGTGGGCTTGTCGTTGACGAAGATGCCCTTGGTCTGGTCGTAGAGCTCGTCGATGCCTTCCTTGCCGGCGCCCGACACCGACTGGTAGGTCGAGACCACGACGCGCTTGATGGTGGCGAAATCGTGCAGCGGCTTCAGCGCCACCACCATCTGCGCGGTCGAGCAGTTGGGGTTGGCGATGATGTTCTTGCGGTCGTGCTGGGCCATGTAGGCGTCGAGCACGTGCCCATTGACCTCGGGCACCACCAGCGGCACGTCGGCGTGGTAGCGCCAGAAGCTCGAATTATCGATGACCATCGCGCCGGTGCGGCCGATGCGCTCGCCCCACTCGCGCGACACGGTGGAGCCGGCGCTCATCAGCACGAAATCGACGCCGGTGAAGTCGAAGTTGTCGAGGGTGCGCGCCTTGACCCGGCTGTCGCCGAACGACATTTCGAGGCCGTTCGAGCGGCTCGATGCCAGCGGTATCAGTTCGCTGACCGGAAACTTGCGCTCCGCCAGCACATTGAGCATTTCGCGGCCCACATTGCCTGTGGCCCCAACGACAGCGACGCGATAACCCATCGGGATTTGTCCTTTGCCCGTTTCGCCCCGCGCGGCGCCGTCGCCGCGGTCAAACGCTTGCGGCCTCTCCCCGGCGGGAGCGGACCCGGGGAGCGGCTCAGGCGGTTTTGGTTTTGGCTTTGAGCAACACGCTACGTCCCTGCCGCCCGATCGGGCAGCGGGTCAGGTCGACGGCGATCATGGTCGCGATGGCCATTCGGAACCCACGCAGCAGCAGTGCGCAGCCTTCTACGCCCAAATCCCCAAGAGTCAATGAATTCCGCCGGCAGAGGGCAGGCTCCGCCGCCAGTTCCGCCCGGGCTAGAACTTGTGCCCGAGCACGAAGCCGATGTCGTTGAGCCCGTCATTGGGGGTGCAGCGGAACACCACGTTCGACATATGCTCCCAGTCGACCGTGAAGGTGGTGTCGGGCGTCAGGTTGACGCCGAGGCCCGCCTTCCAGTGCAGCAGCACCGGGCAGCCGAGGTTGTGGAAACCGGTCGGCGCATCGTCGAGATAGCCGGTGTGGAGCCCGACGCCGCCCCCGACTTCGGCGTAGAACGGGGTGGGGCCGAGCGGCACGTGGTAGTCGATGCCGGCATGCACGAAGCTCTCGTAGCCGCCGAGGTTCACGACGCCGCCGATCGAAGGCCGCGGCGACAGGATCCACTTGAAGATTTCGGGCGACTTGAAGAACACGTCGAACTGCACGCTGTCGAGGCGCGCCTTGTTGATGCTCGACGTGTCGGGGATGACGTAATAGTCCGGGATCAGCTCGAGATTGGAGAAGGCCGGGCCGAGGCGGACTTCGGAAATGCCGAAGAACTGCGCGGTTTCCGCCATCGAGTCGACGAAGCTGCTCGAGGTGACGCTGGGCAGCGTCAGGCTGCCGGAATCCGCCTCGGCCCCCGAGACCGCCGCGAGCACCAGAGCCAGGCACATCGCCGCGGGGCCGAAAATCCGTCTAAGCCGCATTACCCAATTCCCGCTGGTCCTTGCCCTTTGATAGGCAGATTGCGCCAATTATCGCAACAGATTGGCAATCACGCCATGGCCGAGGCAGCTCGACTTCCGGGTATTGTTACCAAGTCGCTACACCCCGGCCCGCCGGCGGCGATGTCCCTCGTTGTCGCAGAACCGCCGCTGTGGCAAGAGGCGGGCATGTCTAGCGGCCAGAACACACCGGAATATGACGTCGTCGTGCTGGGTGCCGGCGCCGCCGGCATGATGGCGGCCATCGAGGCGGGGAAGCGCGGCCGCCGCGTGCTGGTGGTCGACCACGCCGCGACGCCGGGCGAAAAGATCCGCATTTCGGGCGGCGGGCGGTGCAACTTCACCAACACCGGCACCAGCCCGCAGCGCTTCCTCTCCGGCAACCCGCGCTTCGCCATCTCCGCCCTCGCCCGCTACCGGCCGGAACACTTCATCGCCCTGGTGAAAAGCTACGGCATCGCCTTCCACGAAAAGTCCCTCGGCCAGCTGTTCTGCGACGGCTCGGCGCAGCAGATCATCAACCTGCTGACCACCGAACTGGGCAAGGCCGGGGCAACGCTTCGCCTGTCGACGACCATCGAGGGCGTCGAAAAGACCGAGGACGGCTTCGCAGTCCAGCTTTCCGCCGGCCCGGTCCGCGCCCGGTCGCTGGTGCTCGCGACGGGCGGCAAGTCGATCCCCAAGATCGGCGCCACCGCCCTCGGCTATCGGCTGGCCGCCCAGTTCGGCCTGAACGTCACCGAAACGCGGCCCGGCCTCGTGCCGCTGACCTTCGAGCCGAGCGCCCTGGCGAGCCTCAAGCCGCTGGCAGGAATCTCCGCCGAGGTGGCCGTGAGTTGCCGGGGCGCCCGGTTTGCCGAGGCGCTGCTCTTTACCCATCGCGGCCTTTCCGGCCCGGCGATCCTGCAGATTTCGTCTTATTGGCGCGAGGGCGACGAACTCGCGATCGACCTGCTGCCGGGCACCAAGCTCCTCGATGTGCTGCAGGCGGCCCGCCGCGAGACCCCGAGGCTTGCCCTCCAAACGGTGCTGGCCGGCGCCCTTCCCAAGCGCCTTGCCCAGCTTCTCGCCGAACAGATCGGCCTCGCCGGCCAGATCGGCGGCATGTCCGATGCCAAGCTCCGCACCGCCGTCGGGCTGGTGCAGGACTGGCGCGTCAAGCCCGTGAGTTCGGAAGGCTATCGCACGGCGGAAGTGACGCTCGGCGGCGTCGATACGGCCGAGCTCGATTCGGGCACCATGGAGGCGCGGAAAGTCCCCGGCCTGTTCGTCGTCGGTGAGGTCGTCGATGTCACCGGCTGGCTCGGCGGCTACAATTTCCAGTGGGCGTGGTCGTCCGGCTGGGCGGCAGGCCAGGTCGCCTGAGCTGCGCCGGGAGGCCGGCCGGTCAGAACTTGTAGCCGATGCGGACGCCGAGATCGGTCAGGCCGTCGTTCTGCGAGCAGAGGTCGGCGTTTGAGGTGTGCTCCCAGGCGAGCGTCGCCGTCAGGTTCTTGGTGATGTCGACGCCGGCGCCGAAGACTTCGTAGAACTGCACCCGGCAGCCCATGTTGTGGTAGGTGGGCGGCGCATCGGTCAGATAGCCGTCATTGGCCGCCGCCCCCAGCGTGCCTTCGAGGTAGAACGGGGTCGAGAACAGTTGCGCATGCCAGGTCAGGGCGGCGTGCAGCGTGCTCTCGCGGCCCTCGAGGCTGATGGTGCCGCCGATATTGGGCCGGGGCGAGCCGATCCAGCGGAAGACATCCGGGTAGGGCGTATTGAACAGCACGTCGAACGAGATGTCGTCGATGTGGCTCAGGTCATAGGTCGCCGGATTGGCGACCGGCAGGAAATTGGGCGCCACGGCGTGGGCATTGATGCCGACGCGGATTTCCGAAAGAGCGCTCTCCCAGGAACTGGCGGGGATCGGGGCATAGACGTCCTGCGCCAGCGCTGGTGCCGCCGCGCCGGCCAGCAGGACGACCGCCGTCCATAGACTGACCCAATGGTTTAGCCGATGCATGCCACGCCCCCCGGAGCTTCAGCGAGCGAAGCAGCGCCCCTCCGGTGTGTCAAGCGGCCAAGGATATGCACGCTGCTCAACAGCAGAGCGGGCGGGAGCTTTCCGTGCTTCTGCTGCAAGAGGTTGCGCGAATACAACAATTGATGCCGCGCGTTCTGGGCTCATTGGCAGAAGCCAGCCGCTCGGGGCATTGCCGCCGGCCACGGCCGCGGCGCAAGTCCAGGCCCATCAATCGAAAGGCCACCTCGGCGAAAGGTGGCCTTTCTTCTCCTGACGCCCGCCGCCCCGTCGCATGGAGACGCCGGAGCTGCAGCGCCAGGATGGTGCGGTGCAGCAGGAGGGGCCGCTGCACCGGAGGGGGCCGGGTGCGCGTTGCGTCGCGCCCGGCCCGATCTGTCACATCTTGGGCAGGAGCACCTTGTTGACGACCTGGATGACGCCGTTCGACTGCTCGACGTCGGCGATGGTGATACGAGCCGTGCCGCCCGCTTCATCGGTGACGTAGACCTTGCCGCCCTTGTCGGTGAAGGTCAGCCAGGCGCCGCCTACCGTCTTCATCTTGACGCTGCCGCCGGCCTTCTTGGCGGCCGCGGCGAGGTCGGCGGTGTCGTAGTGGCCGGCCAGCACGTGGTCGGTGAGGATGGTGGTGAGCTTGGCCTTGTTCTCGGGCTTGAGCAGCGTATCGACGGTGCCGGCCGGCAGCGCGGCGAACGCCTCATTGGTCGGCGCGAACACGGTGAACGGGCCCTTGCCCTCGAGCGTGTCGACGAGGCCGGCCGCCTTGACCGCAGCCACCAGCGTGGTGTGATCCTTCGAGTTCAGCGCGTTTTCGATGATGTTCTTGGTGGGGTACATCGCCGCGCCGCCGACCATCTTGGTCATCGGCTTGGCCATCATGCCGCCCGACATCATGGACGAGGCAGCGTTGGCCGGAACATAGGCAGTGGCGGCGAGGCCGAGGACGGTGGCGGCAAGAATGGCCTTGGTGATGGTGGTCTTCATGATTTCTCCCATTCGATTTGTTTGAGTGACATCGTGTGTCGGAGGGAGATACGGGCCGTTTCGGGAATCAGTTTCGCCCCGCTCAGCGGAAATACTTCGCTCGCGATGTTGTGATCGCCCATTTGGCACCGCCCCTGCCCGCCTCCCTCGGTCGCCGCACGCGAGGCCCGGGCGGGTTGTTATCCATCGTCAGATGCCGATATAAGCAGGGCCAATTCGAACGGACCTGCCGATGCCCGAACTTCCCCTCTCCATCCTCGATCTCGCCCCGGTCTCGGACGGCACCACCACGCCCGAAGCGCTGGCCGAAACCGTATCGCTCGCCCGGCTCGGCGACAAACTCGGCTACCGCCGGCTCTGGTACGCCGAGCACCACGGCATGCCCTCGATCGCCTCCTCCTCGCCCGATATCCTGATCGCCAGCGCCGCCGCGCACACCTCGCGCATCCGCGTCGGCTCGGGTGGCGTCATGCTGCCCAACCACGTGCCGCTCCGGGTGGCCGAGACGTACCACACGCTCGCCGGGCTCTATCCCGATCGCATCGATCTCGGCATCGGCCGGGCCGGCGGCACAGACGGCCGGACGCTACGGGCCCTGCGCTCGTTCGGCGGCGAGCAGTTTTCCGAGCAGATCGCCGAACTTCTCGCCTTCGAACGCCACGAATTCCCCGAAGGGCACCCGTTCAAGCAGGTGACGGTGGTGCCGACCGACGTGCCCCTGCCGCCGGTCTGGATTCTGGGCTCGAGCGGCGCCGGGGCGGAATTCGCCGCCGAACTCGGCATGGGCTACGCCTTCGCGGCGCATTTTTCGGCCAATTCGCCGCGCCCCGCCTTCGAGAACTACCGCGCCGCCTTCCAGCCCTCGCCGTGGTTCGACAAGCCGCAGGCGATGATCTGCCTGTCGGTCATCACCGCGCCGACCGAAGAAGAAGCCCGCTATCTCGCCGGTCCCCAGACCTTGAGCTGGGTGCTGTTCCACACCGGCCGGGCGCGCCGCCTCGTCAGCCCGGAAGAAGCAGCCGCCTACACCTATTCGGCCGAAGAGCTCGCCTTCATCGAAACCCAGCAGGCGCTGTGGATCGTCGGCGACCCGGAATCGGCCAAACGCCAGATCCTCGCCAAGGTCGAACAGGCGGGCGGCGCCGACGAGGTGATGATCACCACCACGACCCACTCCTACCAGCACCGCCAGCGCTCGTTCCGGCTGATGGCCGAGGCATTCGGACTCGGCCGCTAGGCGACCAACAGAACACCGCGGCAAAAAATCTTCGTCGAGTCCGCCCGCCGCCGTTCGTCGCCAGGGTGTAGGCGAGGCATGGTGTCCCGCCGGAACGACCCTGAGGAGAACAGCCATGACGCAGTATCTGGTCGCCATTCATCACCCGGACGACTACGACGGCGCGACCGAGAGCGAGGCGATGCGAGACGATATCCGGGCTCTCAACGTCGAGATGCAGGCCGCCGGCATCCGGGTGTTCGTCGGCGGGCTCGAGCCGGTCCGGCAGGCCACGTCGGTGCGGCGCCGGGCCGACGGCCAGTTCGCCGTCACCGACGGGCCCTACATCGAGGCCAAGGAACATGTCGGCGGCTTCTGGGTGCTCGAAGTCGCCGATCGCGAGGCTGCCCTAGAATGGGGCCGCAAGGCAGCGAGCGCCTGCCGCGCGCCGGTCGAGGTCCGCGCCTTCAACGCGCCGCCCCGCTGAGGCGCAGCGTCGCCCCCAGCCTGCACCGCCCGCCAGGCGGCGATCACGGCATCGGCTGAGCGGCCGATGCCGGCCTCGGTCGCCTCGAACGAGGTGATGGTGAACCGCGACGAAGGCGGCGCCCTTGCCTAGCGGGGGAGGCCGGCCAGGGCATAGCCGTCGACGAAATGCTCCAGGTCGGCCCGCTGCCGGAAGCGTTGCGTTGCCGCCCATTCGGCGATGCTGAAGCCGGGGCTCGAAACGAGGAAACGGCGGGCTTCCTCGCGAGCCTCTTCCTGTCGGCCCAGTTGCGCCAGCGCTGCGGCCCGGATGCGCCGCGCCGGCAGCCGCTCGACCTCGGGCAAGCCGAGCGCCCGCACCGCATCCTCGTAGCGGCCGCCGGCGTAATAGGCGAAACCGAGATCCCAATAGGCGCAGCCGAGGGCATGCGGATTGCGCTCGATCGCCCGCTCGGCGAGCGCGATGCCGCCTGCCGCATCACCATCCTGGACATGCAGGTCGCCCATCTTGGCCAACACCTCGGGCTGGTCGGGCGCCAGGGCGAGCGCGATTTCCCAGTCACTGGCCGCCTCGTCGGCGCGGCCGGAATAGAGTTTGACGAAGCCCGAGGCCCAGCGCGCCGTCGCATCTTCCGGATTGAGGGCGATGGCGGTCTGCGCGTGTACGGCCCCCGCCGCCCGGTTGGCCTCGGCATCACGGCTGAAATAGAGCGCGTCGCCGAAATAGCTGATGGCGAGGCAGGCATGGGCCGGGGCGAGGGTCGCGTCCTGCAGCAGGACGTGCTGGAGGTAACGGCGGGCGAGGTTGTTGTCCTCGGGCGATTGCAGCATCAGGCTGCGCGCCCGGATGTAGAGCTCGTAATTGCGCAGCGCGCTGTCGGGCGCCGGCGGTGGCACTGCGTGCTGCCGCGGCCCGGGCGCCATCGACCCGCCCGGCTCGACGAGCGAGAACGCGCCGGCGAAGCGATAGCCCACCCGCGACAGCGTCTCGATCCATTCCCCGGCGCCGGCGGGACCGAGCCGCCGCCGCAGCGCGGCGACCTGCACGGTGAGATTGCTTTCCTCGACATAGAGGCCCGGCCAGGCGACGTCCATCAGCTCGGATTTGAGCACCACATCGCCGCGGGCTGCGAGGAGCGCGCCGAGCAGAGCGAGGGCGCGCTGCCCGAGGCCCACAGGCCGACCCTGCTCGAACAGCAGCTGCCGCTGGCTGTCGAACACGAACGGGCCGAAGGCGAACCGGGCGCTGGACATGCCGCCATCCTACCGGGGCAGCCCCGGTTTTGGGAGAGTTTCGGAAAAATTTCGGAGGGCCGCCGGGGACTGCGGCGAGCACGCGGCGGATGTTGGCGGCGTCCGGTGGCAATGCGGAAAAACGCTGGCCATCCCGGGCGCCAAGACAACCCGAAGGAGATTTCTGCAATGCTTTCCAAGGCAGCTGCGATCGGCCTGTTGGCCGTACTGATGGCATCGGCGGGCGGAGCGAGCGCCGCCGCGCCGGCCGAGCCGCACTATATCGGCCCGATCACCGGCAACGCGGAAAAGGATACGTTCGGCTACGCGGTTCCCACGCTGGCCGTCGTCGATCAGCTCTGCATCGTCGGGCCAGCGCACTATGTCGGGCGGGTCACCGGCGACCCGGAAAGCGACAATTACGCCTTCACGGTAAGCGACGTCGCCGGCGCTACGTGTTCCGCTGCAGACGAGGAGCGCCAGCGGGACAGTTTCCAGCAAAGGTGGTTGCCAGCTTCGCGGTTCGGCAATGCGACGGCGCAATGACCCGTCACGGTTCGGCTCTGCCGAAACGTGAAAGCCCTGGAGCCGCTACAGGAGGCCGAGGTCGCGGTGCACTCAGGCCGCTTGCACCGCCCGCCAGGCAGCGATCACGGCATCGGCGGAGCGGTCGAGGTCGGCTTCCGTGGTGTAGAACGAGCTGACGGAGAAGCGCATCACCCAGTCGCCGCGCCAGGCGGAGCCGCCGGCGAACAGCACCCCGTCGCGCTGCACCTTGGCGATCACCGCCTCGGTGGCGGCGCGGCGGGCCGTGGCATCGCCGGTGCCGAAATTCACCGCCACCTGGTTGATCACCACATCGTGGACCACCCGGATGCCGGGTTCTGTTGCAAGGCGATCGGCCAGGCGCTGGGCGAGCCGGCAATGCCCTTCGACCAGCGCGGCGATGCCGTCGCGGCCGAACGTCTTGAGCAGCGCATAGACCGGTACGCCGCGCGCCCGGCGCGACAGCTCGGGCACGTAGTTGGAGGGCACGCGGTCGCCCTGCGCGATCGAGGGCAGATAGCTCGACCACTGCGTCATGGCGCCGAGCAGCGCATCGCGGTTGCGGACGATGGCGAAGCCGCAGTCATAGGGCGCCTGCAGCCATTTGTGGCCGTCGGTGACCCAGCTGTCGCAACCCTCGATGCCCTCGGTGAGGTGTTTGCGGCCCGGCGTGGCGCGAGCCCAGAGGCCGAAGGCGCCATCCACGTGCACCCAGGCGTCGTGCGCCTTGCCGATGGCGACGATCTCGGCGAACGGGTCGAAGGAGCCGGTATTGATCTGCCCGGCCTGCGCGATGATCACCTTCGGACCGCTGAGGCCGGCGATGGCGCGCTCCAGCGCCGCCGGCAGCATGCGGCCCTGCCCGTCGGTCTCGATGCTGATGACGCGCTTGCGACCGAAGCCGATCAATTGCAGCGCCGCAAAGACCGAGGAATGGGCATCGGCGCCGATCAGCACGTGGACCGGCGGCGCGCCGAACAAGCCGTCGGCATCCGGGTCCCAGCCCGCCTTGAGCAGGACGCCGGTCCGCGCCGCCGCAAGGCAGGTGCCGTTGGCAACCGTCGCGCCGGTCGAAAAGCCGATGCCGCTTTCGGCCGGCAGGTCCAGAATTTCGAGCAGCCAGCGCTCGGCGAGTTCTTCGAGCACTGCCGCCGCCGGCGCGGTCGATTGGTAGCCGGCATTCTGGCCCCAGGCGCTGACCAGCCAGTCGGCAGCCACGCCGGCCGGATGCGAAGCGCCCATCACCCAGCCGAAAAAGCGCGGGCCGATGGTCGGCATCAGGCCGGGCGTCGCGACATCGACGATGTGGGCCAGCACCTCCGCCGGATCGCTGCCGGCGACGGGCAGCTCGGTGGGGAGCCGGTCCCGCAGCGTATGATAATCCACCTCGGGCCGGGCCAGCCCGGCGGGCACGCCTTCCCGATAGGCGACGGCATCGCGAAGCGCCTGGGCCAGCAGCGAAGCGGTGTCGGTCATGGCTGTTCCTCCATTGCCGCGCGGCCCCCGGATCGAAGCGGCGCCCCGGCATCGATACAGCGCCGGCGCCCGGCGCGGTAGCCCGGGAGCGACTGCACCCGCATCGTCCGATCGGGGGAGAAATGAGGGGGCGGCTAACCGAGCGCCCGGTCGATGAGGGCCTTTGCGTGCAGGCCCGTGGTGTCGAACACCGGCAGCGGGCTGACATCGTCGTCGATGAGCATGGAGATTTCGGTGCAGCCCAGGATGACGGCCTCGGCGCCCCGCGCCGCCAGCAGCTCGATGGCGCGCACATAGGTGTCGCGCGACTGCTCCCGGACGATGCCGAGGCAGAGCTCTTCGTAGATGATGGCGTTGAGGTTGGTGATGTCGACCTCGGGCACCAGCACCTCGAGCCCGCGGCCCACGAGCCGGTCCTTGTAGAACGGCATCTCCATGGTGAAGCGGGTGCCGAGCAGCCCCACCCGGCTGAACCCGTCGGCCAGCAGCGCGTCGGCCGTCGGATCGGCGATATGGACGAACGGCACCGTCAGGGCAGCCGTGATCTGGTCGGCGACGATGTGCATCGTGTTGGTGGCGAGCCCGACGAGCCCTGCCCCCTGCGCTTCGAGCCCGTGCGCCACCGCCGCCAGCTGCTCGCCCGCCTCCCGCCATTGGCCGGCCCGCTGCAAAGCCTCGATCGGCGCGAAATCGACCGAATGGAGCAGCACCGGCGCCGAATGGAGGCCGCCCAGCCGCCGGGCCGCTTCCTCGTTGAGGATGCGGTAGTAGTGCGCCGTCGATTCCCAGCTCATGCCGCCGATGAGGCCGATCAGTTTCATTGCAGCACCTTGCGGAACATCACCGACCGCGACGTTTCCTCGAAGCCCCAGCGCGCGTGGCTGAGCCGCGATATCAGATTGTCGAGTATCGCGTCGGACCCCAGCTCCCGATAGCCGGCGGCGCTTGCCCACGCCTCGACCGCCTCGACCAGCCGGCGCGCCAGGCCGTCGCGGCGATAGGCGGGCAGCACGTAGATGCCCTCGAGCCAGGCCACCGGCGCCGTATCGCAGCCGTCGCCATAGGACCGCTCATCGGCCTCGGCAAAACCGACCAGCCGGTCGCCGTCGAGCGCGCCGAACCCCACCAGCCCCTCGCCGATGAGCGCCGGCAGCTCCGCTTCCAGCTCGCCATCCGGATGCTCGGGCCATAGGGCCTGCCGCAGCGCGCCCCAGGCCACGCGATCGCCGAGCGTCAGCGGCCGGATCGCGAGGTCAGCCACCGCGCAGCTGGTCGCGCACCGGCAGGAACGCGGCGACCACCTCGAGATAAGCGTCACGCTTGAACGGCACGATCAGGTCGGGCAGCCGTTCCAGCTCTTCCCACCGCCAGGCGTCGAACTCGGCGGGATGCTTGCCGCCGCCCGGCGACAGCACATCGATCTCGGCCGGGGAGCCGGTGAAGCGGAAGGCGAACCAGCGCTGCCGCTGGCCGCGATATTTCCCCCGCAGCGCGGTGCCCAGCACCTCGTCGGGCAGGTCGTAGAACACCCACTCGGGCGCCTCGGCCAGCAATTCGCACGACGAAATGCTGGTCTCCTCGAACAGCTCGCGCCGCGCCGCGTCGAGCGGGGCCTCGCCCTCGTCGATGCCGCCCTGCGGCATCTGCCACGGCGCCCCGGCTTCCGGCGCCCGCTCGGAATCGCCGCCCTTCTGGCGCTGGCCGATGAACACCTTGCCCTCGGCGTTGAACAGCGTCACGCCGGCGCAATCGCGATAGGGCAGTCGCCGCCGCAGCTGGTCCGGGGTCTCGGTGGGCATGGGCCTCGCGCTCCTATTTCATCAGCGCGCTGGCCGGCACCAGCACGACGCCGTGCGTATCGGCGGTCTGCGCCCATTCGGCGACCGCGGCGATCGACACCGGCAGCGCCGAGATCACCCCGATGGCGCCGCCATTGCTGACCGCCTTGGCGGCGAGCGCGTCGAGCGCCGCAAGGATCGGGGCCCGCGCCGGATTGGTGTCGAGCACCGCATCGCCACGCCCGAACGGCACCTTGTTGGTTTGCGCCAGCTGCGCGGCTACCGAGCGGTTGGAGGTGCCGTCGTCGAGATAGCCGAGCCCCCGGGTACCGAGCTCTTCCATGATCGGGCTAAAATCCGCCGCCGAGGCCGTGAAGCGGGCCCCGGTGTGGTTGATCAGCCCCACATAGCCCCCGAACCGCGCCATCAGCCAATAGAGCTTGTCGAGATTGGAGCGCGGCGCCTGCCCGGTGAGCAGGGTCTGGGGGCCCGGATCGGTATCGGGATAGTCGAAGGGCTCCATCGGGGTTTCGAGCAGCATTTCGTGCCCCGCGGCGCGGGAGGCGGCGACCGTCCGGTCGAGCGATTTGCCGTAGGGGGCGAACGCCAGGTCGACCTCGGCCGGCAGCCTCGAAATGGCATCCATGGTGCCGGCTTCGTTGAGGCCGAGGCCGGTGACGACGATCGCCAGCATCGGCTTGCCGCTGCCGGTGGCGGCTCCTGCCGGGCGGGCATAGCTCGCGAACGGCGTCTGGCCGGTGTTGCTGACCCGCGGGATCGGCCCGTCCTTGGTCTCTTCGGCGAGATCGGGGATGATCCCCTGCTTGTCGGGCTGGCTACCCTGGCCGGGCCGCGTCGCGGTGCCCGCGGCCGGCGCCTGCGCCGCCCCGTCCATCACCTGCGGCACCGGCACTTCCGGGCCGGCAGTAATCGTTGCCGCCGGCGTCGGCTTGCCGGGCGCAGCGAGCTGGCCCGCCACGGTGTTGTTGTTGACGGTCGAGTTGATGGGCACGGTCGAAGACGGCCAGCCGCCCTGCGGGTCGTTGACGAACAGGATACGCCCTACCGCCCCTGCCAAAACCAGCGCGACGATGCCGAAACCGATCCGCGCCAGCGGCAGGCGCCGCCAGCCGGCACCGGCGTTCAATGCCGCGAAGCGGGGCGTATCGCGCTTTTTGCGACCCAGCGGGGCGCCCAGTTCATCGGCCATCCGGCGCGTCCGTCTCAGGCGGGCACCGAACGGCGCGACCGGAATCGCCAAGCCTCAAAGTCGCCTCCGCCATCACCCAGCAGCCCGTCCGGGGGCGAACCGAATCACCCCTCGTGCCCCGAACGGATCAATAGCACAATTGCGGCCAGCGACCTTTCGCTGGCCGGTCAGGTCGGTGGCGGCCTATTCCGTCTTGGGCGGATAGGTCGGGTCGGTGACGGTGCCGTTGATCAGCTTGATGGCGAACTGCAGCTGGTCGTCCTTGGTCTTGTCGGCCGGCACGTAGACCGACGAACCGGTGGTCGCGACCGGGGCGGTACCGCCGCCGATCTGGCCGGGCAGCGCCGCTTCGCCGACGATCTCGTCCTTGCCCTTGAACTCGTCCGGAATGGTTTCCTTGACGACGATGTCGGGCTGGATGCCAGCGGCCTGGATCGAGCGGTTGTTGGGCGTGTAGTAGCGCGCCGTGGTCAGCCGCATCGCCCCGTTCGGCCCGAGGTCGATGATTGACTGCACGGTGCCCTTGCCGAACGAACGGGTGCCGACGAGCGTCGCCCGCTTGTGGTCCTGCAGCGCGCCCGCGACGATTTCGGCCGCCGAGGCCGACCCGCCATTGATCAGCACCACCATCGGCACATTGGCGATCCTGGCGTCGAGCGCGTCGGGCTGCGCGTCATAGCGGGCGCTTTCCTGCTCGAGGCGGCTGCGCGTCAAAACGATCGCCCCCTGCTTGAGGAACGCGTCGGAAACCTTCACCGCCTGGTCGACGAGGCCGCCCGGATTGTTGCGCAGGTCGAAGATGATACCCTTCGGCGCAACGCCGTTGCGCTTGGCGAAGATATCGCTGATCGCCTTGGAGAGCCCCGGGAATGCCTGCTCGGAGAACTTGTCGAGCCGGATCACCGCCACGTCGCCTTCGAGCGACCAGTGCACCGCCTGCATGGCGATGGTGTCGCGGGTGAGGGTGAGGTCGATGGGATTGTCGACGCCCTGGCGCTGCACCGTCACCTTGATCTTGGAGCCGACCGGGCCCCGCATCTTCTTGACTGCCTCATCGAGCGTCATGCCCTGCACCTGCACGCCGTCGAGCTGGACGATCATGTCGTTGGGCAGCACCCCGGCCTTGGCGGCGGGCGAACCATCGATGGGCGAGACGACCTTGATGACGCCGTTCTCCATCTGCACTTCGATGCCGAGACCGCCGAACTCGCCGGACGTGTCCTGCTGCATGTCGTTGCGGGCCTGCGGCTCGAGATAGCCCGAGTGCGGATCGAGCGAGGACAGCATGCCCTCAAGCGCCGCATGGATGAGCTTCCGTTCGTCGGTCACATCGACATACTGGCTGCGGATGCGGTCGAACACTTCGCCGAAAAGGTCGAGGTCCGAGTAGATTTCGCCCGGGCTGCGCGACTTGCCGGCATCGGGCGAACCGCCCGTCTCGGACGTCGTGGTGTCGTTCACCTGGCTGGGCGGCAGGGCGTCCGGAGCGGGACTGGCAGGCTTGGTCTGGTCCGTCGGCGCCGGCTGCGCATCCTGGGCAAAGGCCATCGGGGTCAACGGCGCTAGCAGGGCGAGCGAAAGCAGTGCTGCGCGGACGGGCGACAAACTCATGTAGGGGTCATCCACTCTGGGTCGTGTTGGCTGGAGCGGCCCACCATCCGGTCGGATCGATGGGCTGGTCGTTCTTTCTGAGTTCAATATAAAGCGTTGGCTCGGAGACTCCAGCGCTGGTCGCCAAGGTGCGACCAATTGTGCGTGATCCCATGCTGCCGAGCGGCTGGCCCTCCAGCACGAACTGACCAAGGTCGACGGTGACCTTGTCCAGCCCTGCGAGCACGATGGTGTAGTCGTCACCGGGATTAAGGATGACGATTTGGCCATAATTGAGGTAGGGCCCCTTATAGACCACCACGCCGTCGGCCGGCGCGACGACCGGGGCGCCCGGCTTGGTGGTGTAGGACACGCCCTTGGCGATGCCGCCCATGCCGTCGCCGGTGCCGAAATCGAGCGCATCCGCCCCCGCCGTGGGTGGCGTGAGATAGCCGCGCGCCGTGGCGAAGGGAATTGCCGGCGCGGTGCGCGCGGTATTGGCGAGCGCCGTGCGGATTGCGTCGGGCGTGGTGGCGGGCAGCACCGGCCGCGCCGCGCTGGCCGCCGCATCGACCGCCTCGGCCTTGCTCGTCAGGGTGGCGACCTGCTGCTTCATCTGGTCGGCCTTGGCGCCAAGATCGGCCGCCTGCTGCTCTTCGGCCGTCAGCTGGTCATTGGCGGCGTCGATCCCCTGTTTCTTGGCCTGGATCAGAGTGGCGATGCGCAATTGCTCTTCCTCGAGCACCGCATAATCGGCCTTCAGCGCCTCCTGCTGCTTTTCGGCCTCGGCCTTGATGTCCTGGAGATGCTTGAGGTCGCCGACCACCTGGTCGGCCTTGGCCCGGAGCTGCGGCAGGATGGCCGATATCAGGATGGCGCTGCGGGCCGAACCGAGCGCATCGGTGGGATCGACGATCAGGGCCGGGGGCGGATTGAGTGAAATGCGCTGCAGCGCCGCGAGCATGTTGGAGATCGAGGCGTCGGCGCCATCGAGCCGGCTGTGCACCTCTTTCTCCGCATCGACGAGCGCCGTCATCCGCTCTTCCATCGAGTTGACCTCGATTTCGGCGATGCGCATGCGCTGGCCGGCGGCGATCAGCGCCGCGCTCTGCTTGGCCTTGTCGCCGTTGAGGTTGGCGATCTCGGCCTTGAGGTTGTCGACCTTCTGCTGGCTCAGCCCGAGCGTTGCCTGCAGTGCATCGAGGGCCCGCTGCGTATCGGCCGCCTGCTGCGCCGCGGCCGCGGCGTCGGCGGCGCCCGATGCATTGGGCGACACGGTGGGCGGAGCGAAGCTCGTGCCCAGCGCCGGCTGGTTGGGCACCCCGGGGGCGGCCATGGTCTGCGGCGCACCGGGATTGGCCGGCGCCAGCGGCACCGGAGCGTCGGACGCCGACTGGCCCAGGCTCGCCGCCGCATAGCCGAGCGCCAGCACGGCCACTGCCAGGCCCGCACCGACGCCACGCTTGGGAAAGCTCCGAATCACCGGCCGACCATAGCAAAGCCGGGGCGGCCGGTATTCATGCCCCCGAACTCAATTGCCGCGATGATAGGGGTGGCCCGAAAGGATGGTGGTGGTGCGGTAGAGCTGCTCGGCCAGCATGATCCGCACCAGCTGGTGCGGCCAGGTCAGCGGCGAAAAACTCAGCGTCAGCTCGGCGGCGCTCGAAAACCCCGGCTCGAGCCCATCGGCACCACCGATGACGAAGGCGACGGCCGCCTTGCCGCCATCGCGCCAGTGGCCGATGCGCTCGGCGAAGGCTTCCGACGACAGCAGCTTGCCGCGTTCGTCGAGCGTGACGATGAGGGCATCGCCGATGCCGGCCGACAACGCCCGCGCTTCCTCGGTCTTGCGCGCGGCAGCCGAGCCGGCCCGGGACTCGCCGAGTTCGGCGACCTCGAACCCGGTCAGGCCGAGCGGGCGTCCGGTGGCGATGGCGCGGTCGAGATAGCGGGCCACGAGTTCTCGCTCGGGCCCCTGCTTCATCCGCCCGACGGCATGGATCGAAATGCGCACGCGTCACCGTCGTGTGTTCTGTGCCGGCACCGCCGCGCCTCTCCCTTCTCCCCTTGCGGGAGAAGGTGGCGCGAGAGCGCCGGATGAGGGGGGGGCCGGAACTTGAGCTGGGCCACGGCGGTAGGCACGCGCGGTGATTGCCGCTCCCCCCTCACCCCCTGCCGGACCCTCTCCCGCAAGGGGAGAGGGAAGACCGGGGCGAGGCAAGGGGAGAAGGCGAATCGAGTGAAACCGCCAACCGCCTCAGCTGGCGAACTCGGCCTGCCACATCTTTTCGATGTTGTAGAATTCGCGCACTTCGGGCCGGAAGATGTGGACGATCACGTCGCCCCCATCGACCAGCACCCAGTCGCAGTGCGGCAGCCCTTCGATCCGCGGCTTGTCGAAGCCGTTCTCGCGCAGCGCGCGGACGAGCTGGTCGGCGACGGCGCCGACATGGCGATTGGAGCGGCCGGTCGTCACCACCATGTGGTCCGACAGCGAGGACTTGCCCGTCACGTCGATGGCAACGGTTTCCTCTGCCTTGGCGTCTTCAAGGCTTTTCAGCACCACGTCGATCATTTGAACCTGCGGAATCTCGGCACTCTGGGGAGCAGTCTTGTTGGGCGAGGGCGCCATCAGCAATCAGCCTCCGCCCCTGCTCGATGAGCATGGGTCATGCGTATCTGCTCGGTCCTTCTGAATACGTTCGAATCGGAAGCGCGACAGTAATATTGCGGTCAGTCCCGTTTCGGCACACCCTATAATATGCGCGGGCCGGCCGCATTGTGCAAGTGGTGCGTTTCAAAGACGTGTCGCCGCGACATCTTTGACCCCGGACCGGCGCAAGGCCGACGACGACAGGGTCGACATCAGGCCGTGGAGATACACCCAGGCCGGCGCCTGCGCATCGGCGAGGAGCCGCGCATCGCCCTCGTCGATCCGATAGCGCTCGAGCGCCAGCGCGGCAGGCGAAACCGGGGCCTTGCGGCTCGAGCCGGGCCGCACATAGACGGCGATCGGCATCAGCCGGGCGATTTCGCGCCAGTGCTCCCAGCGATGAAACTGGCTCAAATTGTCAGCGCCCATGATCCAGACGAACTTCACCCCGGGCCGGCTCGCCCGCAGGAACCGCAGCGTCTGGTAAGTATAGGCGAAGCCGCGCTCGGCCTCGAACCCGGTCACCCGCACATGGGGATGATCGACCACCTGCCGCGTCGCCAGCACCCGCTCGGCGAGCGGCGCCAGTTCCGCGTGGTCCTTGAGCGGATTGCCCGGCGACACCAGCAGCCACACCGCGTCGAGCCCGAGCCGCCGCAACGCCTGCAGCGCCACCAGCCGATGCCCCTCGTGCGGCGGGTTGAAGCTGCCGCCGAACAGCCCGATGCGCATCCCCGAATAGGCGGGCGGCAGCCGCGTGATGCCGGATAGATCGTGCACTCTCAGGCGATTCCGATCCGAGCCGGGATCGGGCCGCATGCCCCCTGTAGAAACCTCATGGCCGCACCTGGCCATTCCCCTCGACGAGATATTTGAAGCTGGTCAGTTGCTCGACCCCGACTGGCCCCCGCGCGTGCATCTTGCCGGTGGCGATGCCGATCTCGCCGCCGAAGCCGAACTCGCCGCCATCGGCGAACTGCGTCGAGGCGTTGTGCAGCAGGATGGCGGAGTCGATCTCGGCGAAGAACTTCGCGACCGCGCCCGCGTCCTCGGTGATGATCGCCTCGGTGTGGTGCGAGGAGTACTGGTTGATGTGGGCGATGGCGCCCTCGACGTCGTCGACGATGCGCACCGAAATGATGGCGTCCTCGTACTCGGTGTGCCAGTCCTCCTCGGTCGCCGGGATCGCGCCCTCGATCAGCCGCACCACCGTCGCGTCGCCGCGGATCTCGCAGCCCTTGGCCTTGAGCGCCGCGATCACCGGCTCGAGGTGCGTATCGACCACGTCGCGGTGCACCAGCAGCGTCTCGGTGGCGCCGCAGACGCCGGTGCGCCGCATCTTGGCGTTGAGGGTGACGCTGACCGCCATGTCGAGCTCGGCGGATTTGTCGATGAAGGTATGGCAGAGGCCCTCTAGGTGAGCGAACACCGGCACGCGCGCCTCGTCCTGCACCCGCGCCACCAGCGTCTTGCCGCCGCGCGGCACGATGACGTCGATATTGCCCGACAGGCCGCGCAGCATCTCGCCGACCGCCGCGCGATCGGTCGTCGGCACGAGCAGGATCGCGTCTTCCGGCAGGCCTGCCTGCCGCAGGCCGGCGACCAGCGCCGCATGGATGGCGCGCACCGAATGCGTCGAGTCCGAACCGCCGCGCAGGATCACCGCATTGCCCGATTTGAGCGTCAGCGCCCCGGCATCGGCGGCAACGTTCGGCCGGCTCTCGAAGATCACCCCGATCACCCCCAGCGGCGTGCGGACGCTGCGGATGCTGAGCCCGTTCGGCCGCTGCCACTGCGCGATGACCTTGCCCACGGGATCCGGCAGCGCCGCGATCTCGCGCAGGCCGGTGACCATGGTGGCAAAGCGCTTGTCGTTGAGTTCGAGCCGGTCGAGGAACGCCGCCGACAGCCCGCGCTGCCGCGCCTCGGCGAGGTCGCGCGCATTGGCGGCCAGCACGTCGCCGCGGCTCGCCTCGAGCGCATCAGCTGCCGCGAGCAGCGCCGCCGTCTTGCTGTCGGCCGAGGCGAAGGCCAGCCGGTGCGCCGCCTGGCGCGCCCGCACCCCGAGATCGGCCATAATCCCGGCAACGTCCTCGCTCCCAACCATGCTGACCGCGCTCATGTCGCCTTCTCCGCCCCCTGCAGCAGCACCAGATTGTCGCGGTGGATGATCTCGCCGCGATGCCCGACGCCGAGCATCTCTATCACCTTCTGGCTCTTCTTGCCCTTGACCAGCGCCGCTTCCTCGTGGTCGAGGCCGACGAGCCCGCGCGCGATCTCTGTCCCTTCGGCGTCGAGCACCGACACCGCATCGCCGCGCGAAAATTCGCCGGTTACGCGTGTCACCCCGATCGGCAGCAGGCTCTTGCCGTTCATCAGCGCAGAGGCGGCGCCCGCATCGACGTGCAGCGCGCCGGCAACGCCGAGCGTCCCCATGATCCAGCGCTTGCGCGCCGCCGCCGGGCTGGTCTGGCCGGCGAACAGCGTATGCCGCGCCCCTTGGCGCAGCGCCCGGAGCGGATGCGCCTCGGTGCCCTTGGCGATGATCATCGAGGTCCCGGCAAGCGTTGCGATCTTCCCCGCCTCGATCTTGGTGGTCATGCCGCCGCGCGACAGATGGCTCGCCGCCCCGCCCGCCATCGCCTCTATGGCCGGGGTGATGGCCGCCACGTGCGGCAGGTGCTCGGCGCTGGGGTCCTTGGCCGGCGGGGCGGTATAAAGCCCATCCACGTCCGACAGCAGCACCAGGAGGTCCGCTTCGATCATGGTGGCGACCCGCGCCGACAGCCGGTCGTTGTCGCCGTAGCGGATTTCGGCGGTGGCGACGGAATCGTTCTCGTTGATGATCGGCACGGCGCCAAACGACAGCAGGGTCGAGATCGTCGTCCGCGCATTGAGATAGTAGCGGCGTTCCTCGGTGATGTTGGGCGTGATCAGGATCTGCCCGGTGATGATGCCGTGCGCCGACAGGGCCTCGGCCCATGCCTGGCTCAGGGCGATCTGCCCGGCGCTGGCCGCCGCCTGGCTCTGCTCCAGCGGCAGGCTCACCGCGTCGAGCCGCAGGATGCGCCGCCCCAGCGAAACCGCGCCTGACGACACGATGACCACGTCCCGGCCCTCGGCGCGCAGCGCGGCGATGTCCTCGGCCAGCCCACCCAGCCATTCGGCGCGCAGCTTCCCCGTCGTGCCGTCGACCAGCAGCGCCGAGCCGATCTTGATGGTGATGCGGCGATAGGGAGCGAGCGCGTCAGCCATGGCGGCGCCCTCTTGTCCTCTCCCGTTTACGGGGGAGGGGGACCGCCGACAGGCGGTGGAGGGGGCGGCGGCACGAAAGCCCATACCCGCCCTCGTGGTTCGACACGCTCACCATGAGGGCTTCGCTCGGGCGGTTCCACCTGCACACGCCTCGTGGTGAGCTTGTCGAACCATGGGCAACAGGCACCGTGCGCGAAACGCCCCCCTCCCAGCCTCCCCCACGCAGGGGGGAGGTGCCGGGCTGAGTTTCAGGCACGTCCGCAACCAATGGCACAGCCGGCACCCTCCCCCTTTGTGGGGAGGGTTGCGGAGGGGGCAGGCGTAAGCGAAGCCTGGAGTGAGGGGGCCGTGCCGCATCGCCCCCCTCCCCCTTGAGGGGAGGGACGGGGTGGGGGTTTCCTGCCGCAAGCGCGGGATGCAGGGCCAACCCCCACCCCCGACCCCTCCCCTCAAGGGGGAGGGGAGGCGAGCGCAGGCGGCCTGCGATTCGATGGCTGCTCACGGCGTCCACGCCGTCTCTGCCTTGACCCGGGCGCGTTCCAGCCGCTCGGCTTTAGCGTCGTCGAGCACCTTGATCACGGCATAAAGCACCGGCTCGACGCCCTGGTGCGTGGCGCCCGATATCTGCATCACCTCGGCCTTGCTGGCCTTCTTCAGCGCCTTGGCCTTGGCCTTGATGTCCTCGGGGGTCAGCGCGTCGATCTTGTTGAGCACCACGATCTCGGGCTTTTCGGCCAGCGCCTCGTCATAGGCGGCCAGTTCGCCGCGAATGGTCTTGTAGGCGGCCGCAACGTCCTCCTCGGTGCCGTCGATCAGGTGCACCAGCACGCCGCAGCGTTCGACGTGGCCGAGGAACCGGTCGCCGATCCCTGCCCCTTCATGGGCGCCCTCGATCAGCCCGGGGATATCGGCGAGGACGAAATCGCGCTCGCCCACCCGGACCACGCCGAGATTGGGATGGAGGGTCGTAAACGGATAGTCGGCGATCTTCGGCTTGGCGGCGGAGACCGCGGCGAGGAAGGTCGATTTGCCGGCATTGGGCAGCCCGACGAGCCCGGCATCGGCGATCAGCTTCAGCCGCAGCCAGATCCATTTTTCGGTGCCTTCCTGGCCGGGGTTGGCATGCCGGGGCGCCTGGTTGGACGAGGTCTTGAAGTGGGCGTTGCCGAACCCGCCATTGCCGCCGGTCAACAGCACCACGCGCTGCCCCACATGCGTCAGGTCGGCGATCAGCGTCTCGTTGTCGTCCTCGAACACCTGCGTGCCGACGGGAACGCGCAGCACGATGTCGGGCGCGTTGGCGCCGTGCCGGTCCTTGCCCATGCCGTGCGTGCCGGTCTTGGCCTTGAAATGCTGCTGGTAGCGATAGTCGATCAGCGTATTGAGGCCATCGACGCACTCGACCACCACGTCGCCGCCGCGTCCGCCATTGCCGCCATTCGGCCCGCCGAACTCGACGAACTTTTCGCGCAGGAACGACACCGATCCGCCCCCGCCGTCACCGGAGCGGACATAGACCTTGGCCTGATCGAGAAACTTCATGAACTCACGCCTTTCCACTGGCCGCGGCTCAGTTGCGTGTCGATATGGCGCACCTGTTCCCCGCGCGCAAGGCAATGGCGGGTGCTTTGGCCGGTTTCGGTAAAGCCGAGCTTGCGCTGCACGGCGAGCGAGGCCCGGTTGAAGTGGAACACGCCCGAATAGATCACGTCGCCGCGGTCGAGCCCGAAATACCAGCCGATCACTGCCCGCACCGCTTCGGTCATGATGCCGCGGTGCCAGAACGGCTCGCCCAGCCAGTAGCCGATGGTCGGGCTGCGCTCGTCGACGTGGAAGCCCACCTGCCCGATATAGCCGGCGCCCGGCAACTCGATGGCGAAGCCGGTCTCTTCCGGCGGCGGGGAGGCCGGGGCATGCCGCAGCCAGAGCTCGGCATCGGAGTGGGTATAGGGGTAGGGAACGCGCGACAGATTGCCGGCAACGGCAAAATTGTTGAGATAGCGGGCGATCGCGGGCGTGTCGGCGGCAGCGGGCGGCCGCAGCACCAGGCGCCGGGTGGTGAGCGCGAGCGTCATGGCTTCCTCCCCAGCGCGCCGACGAATGCGGTGTGCGTCAGCACGGTTTCGACGTGTTCCACCTCTCGGCCCAGCGAACGGACGAAGCGCCGTCCACGGCCCGTTTCGACGAAGCCGATTTTCTGCTGCACCCCGAGCGAGGCGCCATTGCCGGCGTGCGCGCTCGATCGCAACCGCTCCGCACGGCTTTCGGCAAAATACCAGGCGACGAGCGTGGTGGCCGCCTCGGTCATGTAGCCATGGCCCCAATGGGCCCGCGCCAGCCAGTAGCCGAGTTCGTCGGCGATCCCGACGGTGCCGATGAAGCCCACACCGGGCAGGACGATCGAGAGGTTCACCCGCTCGACGGCGGGCGGCGTCAGCCGCGCCACCCATTCCTCGGCATCCCGCCGGGTATAGGGGAAGGGCACCGCCGTGAGCCAGCGCGTCACCTGGAAATCGGCGAGGCCTGCGGCGATGCTGTCGATGTCGGCCGGGGACTGCTCTCGGAGGACCAGGCGTTCGGTTCTGAGTTCGAAGCTCATCGGGGCGCCTCGAGCCGGAATTCGAAGATCGGCCGGTCCTTGCCCGGGCCGACGCGGTCCATCACGTCCGCCCCGATATTGCGGAAGCCGGCCTTGGTCAGCACGTTGATCGAGGCCGCATTGGTCTGCAGCGCCCTGGCGCGGATCGCCGGATACATGCCGCTTTCGAACGCCGCCTCGAGCAGTGCCTTGACGGCCTCGCTCATCAGGCCTTTGCCCCAGTGCGGCTCGCCCAGCCAGTAGCCGAGTTCGGGATGCTGGCCCATGGCGTAGCTGAACCCCACGACGCCGAGGAACTCGCCGGCCGGAGTGGTGATGGCGAAGGGCCGCTCGTCCGCCCGCTGGGCGAAGATCTCGACGAAGGCGACCGCGTCGGCCCGGGTGTAGGGGCTGGGGAGGCGCGACAGCCGCGCGGCGATACCTGGGTTGTCGGCGAGCGCCGCGATCTGCGGCACGTCGCCCCGCATCGGGGCCCGCAGCACCAGCCGCGTCGTCGCGATCTTGCCCGGCAGCACGTCGCGGGCGCGTCGGAAGCTCAGGCGGGCCGTCGCATGCTGCAGCATCTCTACGCTCGCTTTGGTGCCGGCGGCGAGGGGTTCGCGTGCCGGGGTCAGGCGGGAGTCGATCTTCTTCATGACGGCCATCCAACAATGACAAAAAGGGAGCCGGCGACCGACTCCCCTTGTCATCTGTTGTGGCGGAACGCCTGCCGGGGAGATGGTCTCCGGCAGGGGCTCAACTGGGTCCTGCCGCTATTCAGCTGCCTCGGCCGGCTGGACCGAGACGTAGGTACGGGCATTGGATCGGGTTTTGAACGTTACTGTCCCCGGAACCACGGCAAAGATCGTGTGATCGATGCCCATGCCGACACCCGTGCCCGGATGCCATTTGGTACCGCGCTGACGAATGATGATGTTGCCCGGAATGACGGCTTCGCCGCCGAACTTCTTCACGCCGAGACGACGGCCAGCGGTGTCGCGACCATTGCGGGACGAACCGCCTGCTTTCTTGTGTGCCATCGGTCTTGCTCCTTATTCCTGGTCGTCGGCCTTGGGGGCAGCCTTCTTGGCCGCCGCCTTCTTCTTCGGCTTGGCCTCGGCGGCCGGCTCATCGGCGGCGGCTTCGGTCTGCGGCGCTGCGGCCTTGCGGGCGCGCGGCGCCTTGGCGGGCGCTTCTTCGGCAACCGGTGCGGCGGGAGCGGCCTCGCTCGTCACCGCCGCGGCCTTGGCGGCATTGGCAGCGGCGAAGCGCGCCTTGATCCGCTCGTCGGGCAGCGTCGTCACCGCCGCGCCGCCCGTCAGGATCTCGGTGATCCGCACGGTCGACAGAATCTGGCGATGGCCATTGCGGCGGCGGTAGTTGTGCCGGCGCTCCTTCTTGAAGACGATGACCGTCTTCTCTTTGGCGGTCTCGACCACCTGGCCGGCGACCAGAGCACCCGCAACGAGCGGCGCACCGATCGTCACGTCGGCACCCTCGCCCACCACCAGCACCTGGTCGAAGGTGACCACGTCACCTGCCTCGGTATCGAGCTTTTCGACCTTCACCAGGTCGTTGGCGGCGACCTTGTACTGCTTGCCGCCCGTCTTGATTACAGCGAACATTCTTCTCTTCGGCTGGGCTCGTCGCCCGCCGATCCTTGGTTTCGCGCCCTGTGGCGCCCCGGCTGGAGCCGGGGACTTCGAGCGGCCGGCAACGATTGAGCCAGCCTTTGCCTCGAGCAGCGGTTTTCAAACAATAAGAGCGCCCCGGCAGGACCGGCACGCAATCGCGCGGACTTATGGTGGCAAAGGCCGCCAGAGTCAAGCTTTGCGGCTTGCCGGTAGTTGTCTCAGTTTGAAATAGGATTTTCGGGGGTGAGGGCACCCCGGAATAGCTATGGAACGTTAACGGTCGACGTGCGATTCTATGAGGTATGGAACCGATGGACCCGCTAGAGCCGGAACATATGGACCGCTGGTCGCGCAACCGGCGTCTCTATGAGACGCTGAAAGGGACGGGGCTGTACGTTGTCCCCATCCCCGAGGATCACGATCCCGGAAAAATCCGAGAATTGATCGCATCGGCTGACTTACCGGCCGACGTGACCGGCATTGGTATGCCAGTGGTTATTTCGTGTCATGTTTCTAGCGGGTTGCAGCGGCCTTCTTCGCGATCTCAGCCCGACGCTCTGGCGTCATAGACGCCGCCCGCGCCGCCCCGCCCTTCTTGCCTAGGGCTTGGGCGGCCTTGTCCTTGCCGTCGTCGGGCGTGTCGTCGGTATCCTCGCCAGTGGCAATGCGGGCGATCTTGACGGCAAGCCTTATGGCATCAGCGGGGCGCTTTTGGCCTTTAGGTCCGGTAGGCATATCGCCTCCTATGAATTTTTTTGCGGCAGAGGCTAGGTGTGAGCTGCCCTTTTCTCACACGGTGCCCAAGTCCCTGGGCGCGGTCAGCTTTCGCCTCTGGTGCCCCGTTGCCGGGGTTGGCCTTCCCCTCTGCCTACCGCTAAGCATAGGGGCATTCGGGGCGCGTCGCCATACCCGTCAAGGGCGGCGAATTTCAAACTGAGACACTACCGGCTTGCCCTCAGCTATAGGCGTACCAGTCGCGCAGGCGCACTTCGGTATCCGGATTGCCCTTGAGCGCCGCGGCGAACGCCGCCGGCTCCTTGCCGTCCTTGCCGTAGTGGTAGGGATAGACGATCGCCGGCTTGAACGCCCTGACCGCCGAGACCGCCTGGTCGGCCGACATGGTATAGGGCAGGTTCATCGGCAGGAAGGCGACCCCAATCCCCACCAGCGCCCGCATCTCGGGCGTATCCTCGGTGTCGCCGGCGACATAGACCTTGCCGCCGCCCAGCGACAGCACGTAGCCGTTGCCGACCCCCTTGGGGTGGTATTTCAGCCGGTCGGGCGTGGTGTTGTAGGCCGGCACGACGGTCAGCGGGATGCCGTTGACGTCGCCGACGTCGCCGTTCTTCATCAGCTTCGACTTGGCCTTGAGATCGGCCGGCAGCTGGTCGATCACCACCTGCGGGGCCACGATGACGCGCGCCGGACCGGCGATCGCCTCGAGCGTCGGCACGTCGAAATGGTCGGGATGGGCGTGCGTGATCAAGATGGCGGTCGGCTTGTTGAAGGCCGAATAGCGCGGCCCGCCGCCGACCGGATCGACATAGAGCACATCCGAGTCGAAGGTGAGGATGACGCTGGCGTGGTTGACCGGCTGGATGATGAGATCGCCCGTACCCGTCTGCAGGCTGTCGGGCTCGAGCGGGTTGCCCTGCGCCAAGGCGCGACCGGCGACGGCCGGGAGCAGGGCGGCGGCGGCGAGGCCGGCAAACACGATACGGCGATTGGGCATTTGATTCTCCTCGTGGGCCGGGGAGCTATCTGAGCCCCGAAAGATGCTGTCGCAACCCGGCGATGTTGCGAGCCTCCGCTGCAAGGAAGGCAGCCTTGTGGCGCTCGACCCATTGCTCGAGCCGCCAAAGCGGGGCATCGGCCGGGATCGCCTGCGCCGGCCAGTAGACATCGGCCCCGACCGGCTCGCCACTCACAATGAGTTCAATCGCGCCCCTTCGGTATTCTTCGCCCTCGAAGCGATCGAGCGCCTCGAGGTCGCTCGGTCCGAGGCCGCCGAGCAGCGTCCCCGCCGCCTCCGCCGCCCGGCGGGCGACGATCGCCGGATAGGTCCGCCCGGGAAAGAAGACGGCCGCGTGCCCCGGCGCCCGCGCCCCGCGTCGCTGGTCGGGCGCGACCCGGTGCCCGATGACCAGTTCCAGCACCTCGGCGTCACGAAGCGTCCCATAGACGAAAAGCGGCCGCATGGGCGTTCCTCCCCGGTGCCCGCCGCACCGACAACCGCATTCCACAACAATGGCCCATCATTCAGCAACATTTGGCGACGTGCGGCGCGCCATTTTTGCCCCGCGCGGGCTGTTGCAGGGCAGCCCCGCCTATGCCATAAGCGCCCCCGACCAGCCGGGCTCGATCCCGCATGGCGCCTCGCGGAGAGGTGGCAGAGTGGTCGAATGCACCGCACTCGAAATGCGGCGTGGGGGTGACTCCACCGGGGGTTCGAATCCCTCCCTCTCCGCCAGCTTCCAGCCCGTCCGGAGAATCGCCAAAATCCGCTAGGCGAACCGAGCTGTTGTCGCTCGAGTTGCGCTGCAAGGACATGCATCGAAATCGCAGGCGACCGACGGTACCGCGGGCCCAGCGGGAGCCTCGGTGGCGACCTCTGGCAGGTCGGCGAGCCGCATGGCGCCCGTATTGGCGACATGTTCTCCTGTCAGTGCTTATCCCGGCACGCGCGCGTTCTTGACGCTGGGCTTGGGCTCGGCTGACAACACAGTGCTTACGTCGTCATTGGCTCGTTCGAGCAGGATCTTTACTGCATTTTCTGCGGCCGGCGGATTGCGGCTTCTGATCGCCTCGAACACATCGCGATGTTCCTGCAGACAATGCTGATGATGCAGCCGCGAACTCGAAATCTGAAAGCTCATCTTGAAGTATTCGCGGAAAAGATTGGCCAGCGGTGCCAGGAAGACATTGTTGGAGGCGATATAGAGGGCGGTGTGGAACGTGATATCGCCCTCGATCCATTGGGCAAAGTCGTCATGGGCCGTCGTCATCAATTCCAGTGCCGACTCGAGCGCATAGAGCTGTTCAAGCGTTGCATTGCGCGCCGCTTCAGCCGCGGCCGCCGGCTCCACGGCGGTTCGGAACGCAAACAAATGCTTTATGGCGCGCTCGGAATCGCTGCTCCCTCGCACCCAGGCAAACACGGTGGGGTCGAGAAAATTCCACTCGCTGGTCGGGAGAACCCAGGTTCCCATGCCCGAGCCGGTGCGCAGCAGGCCTTTGGAGCACAACAGCTTTACCGCCTCGCGCACCACGGTTCGGCTGACACCGAACCGTGCCACGAGTTCGGGCTCACTCGGGATGAGCGCCCCCACCGGCAGCCGGCCCGAGACGATTTCAGCACCGATCTCGGCGGCAACACTATGGTTCAGACTGGGGCGCTGCGACTTGCTTTCCGCCGTCGACCGAGGGGGCATGCGTGACCTCTAGCTGTTGTAGTGGCTCGTCTGCTCAAGAGCCTGGGCGAGGATGGTCTCGCAGACGCGCATCGTCTTGACCGTGTCTCGAAAGGGCGAAGAGCACGTGTCGACGCCGGTCCTCAACGAGTCGATGAATTCCCGGTTCTTTGCCGCGAAGCCCCCAAATACGAAGTTCTGGTCGCTGCCGGCCGCCTGCTGGGTCGTCAGCGTCTCGCCCTTGTAGTTGTTGTCGAGGTACACCTTGGCCTCGGCTTCCACCTCGACGTCGGCGTAGCCGCCCTGGACGTGTAGCTGAGTCCGGAACACCCGTCGTCCCGACGCCCAATTGCATACCACATAGCAGGTGGCGCCATTATCGAAATGCAGCGTCGCGCCGAACCAGTTGATGTCCGGCACCCCGATACGACGCGCCTTGCTCTCGACTTTGACCACTTCGCCACCGCAGATCCAGCGGGCGGTGTCGACGGCATGAGTGCCGTCATCCATCATGCGATCGCGGGCCCCCAGCATGGGGGTGACGTCGCATTTGAAGAACTCGACGACGCCATGGATGATCGGTCCCTTCTCGAGCAGTCGAGCCTTGACCTGCTGCAGGATCGGCGAGGTGCGCCGCTGGTGGCTGACCTGCGTGACGAGCTTGCGGCTGTCGGCGAGGTGGGCCAGCGACTCCGCCTGGTGGGTCGTGAGGCCCATGGGCTTTTCGATATAGAGGTTGAAGCCCTGCGCCAGGCACCAATGCCAGATCGGGTACATGATCTCGGGTGGCCCGATGACATAGACGCCGTCAGGCTTCAGTTCGCTGAGCACCTTCTGGTAATCGGTATCCAGCCGCAGCAGGAAGCGTGCCGATTCCGCGATCCCGTATTTGTCGCAGGTGGCCTTGAGGCGATCCTCGCGGGTTTCGAGCACGCCTGCGATCTCGACATCGTCGAAGGAAGCGAGCGAGGGATAGTGCACATTGTTGGCCATCTGGCCGGCGCCGATGATGGCGATGCGAACCTTGCGTCCGGTGATCATCTGAGCGCTCCCTATTTCGTCCAGGCCGCGGCGACGAGGCCTTTTAGGTAGGCCACGTCGGTCGCCAGGAAGGGCAGCACGTCGTCGCCCATGCGCTGCGGTGCACCCTTCGGATCGGAGTATTCCCCGGGCAGCACGAACGTGCCGTCGAAGTTACGCTTGCGAAGTTCGGCAACGAGGCCCGACCAGGAGAAGGCGCCGTGCCGGCCGGTGGTCCAGTGCGTGCGATAGACGGCCTCGTCTTCCTCGGGCCCGTTGACCCGCTCGCGGTAGGCGTTCTTGAAATTCACCAGATTGGGCATGCGGTCCCACAACAGATCGACGCAAACGTCGGTTGGCTCGCCGGCGACGCCGCAATGAGCCATGTCGAGAACGGCGCAGACGTGCTTCGGGTCATATTTCTCGATCAGGTGCAGCAGGCCCATGGCGCTGCCGACCGAGTAGCCGGAATGGTTCTGGACGCCGATGCTGACGCCGGTCCTGTCGAGCAACGGATGAGCTGGTCGTAGCGGGCGCGTGCCTCGGCAATGGCTGCCTTGGCGGACTTCTTGCCGAGATCGAAGCCGACCATCGTGCGAACGAGGGGGATCCCGGCCTCGCCGCAGGCGGTGATGATGGCGTCGTCGAGCGGCGCCGCGACGCTGAAAATCTTGAGGCCCTTGCCCTCGAGAACCTTGACGGCGCGCGGCAGCGTCTGGGCGACATTGTCCGGCGCGACCTGATAGCCGGGTCGGATGGGGAGCTCAATGCCCTGCACGCCCAGGCGCACCATGCGGTCGACAACCGCCTCGATGGTATCGGCCCACGGCTTGGTGAAGACTGAAAGCTGGATTGTCACGATAAATCTCTCCGGAAGCTAAGCACGGCGCGATGCCGCGTATTCAGGTTGGGGTCAGACCATGCGCATCGACATGCCGCCGTCGATCACCACGGTTTCGCCAGTGATGAAGTCGTTCTCGGCCAGTTGAACGATCATGGCAGCCACGTCTTCGGGTTTGCCTTCGCGGTGCAGCGGGATGCGATTGGCAAGATTGTTGCGGCGGGCGTCCTCGCTCATGGCACTCTGGAACGGCGTCCTGATGATGCCGGGCGCGACGCAGTTGACGCGGATGTTCTCGTCGGCATGGTCGCGCGCCAAGGCGCGCGCCAGCTGGATGAGCGAGGCCTTCACCACCTGATAGGCGACGGTGCCGGGGCAGCCGCGAAGGCCGGCCGCGGACGACAGGAATACCACCGTTCCTCCCGAGACCGCCAAAGCGGCGTGCGCCGCGCGAAACAGGTGAAAGGCGGAGTGCAGATGCACGTCGAAGGCATCGAGCCACTGGTCGGGCGCTATCGCGACTGCGGTGCCCGGAGCTGGTCCGCCAGCCGAATGGACCACCACGTCGACGCGCCCGAAGCGTGCCATCGCGGCTTTGACGAGGGCCTCGGAGGTAGCCGCTTCACGCGTATCGCCAGCAACGAAGACGACCCCCGCGCCCTGCCCGGCGGCGCGGTGTTCGAGCTCGGCAAGCACCTCCGGCCGCGGCGTGCGGGCGTTCAGTGCAACGCTCACGCCCCGCGCCACCAGCGCTTCGGCGGTTGCCAGGCCAATGCCTGAGGTGCCGCCGGTAATCAGCGCGGTTTGTCCCTTGAGGTCGATCAATCAAAGTCTCCAGTTCGAACCCATCGCCTGCCGATCCGTCATTTTTCGGCGAAGGCCGTGAGGCCCGAAACCAGGAATCGTTGGGCAAAGAAATAGACCACGATCACCGGGATCACGGTGACGAGGGTTGCGGCGAAAAGGCTTGTGAAGGCGGTACCGGTGTCGGGCCCGAAGAAGGTGAAGAGTCCGACGCTGGCGACGGCCACATCCTTGTTGCTGGCAACGACCAGCGGGACGAGAAATTCCGACCACGCCGAGACGAACACCAGGAAGCCCGCCACCGACAGGCCAGGCAGGCTCACCGGCACGATGATGCTCCAATAGGTGCGCCACTTGGAGCATCCGTCGATGGCGGCGGCTTCGTCGAGCGAACGCGGGACGGTGTCGAAAAAGCCCTTCAGCACCCACACCGTGATGGGGATGTGCGTGGCCGTATAGATCATCACCAGCGCCGTGAGGGTGTTGAGCAGCCCCAGCTGGTTCATGATCATGTAGTAGGGCACGACGTTCACGGTGCTGGGGATCAGCTGCAGGGCAAGCAGGCCCACCAGCAGCACGTCCTTGTAGCGGAACTCCCAGCGCGACAACGCGTAGCCCGCGAGCCCACCGAAGAACAGCGTGCACACGATCGTCCAGAACGCGACGACAAGGGTGTTCCAGATATAGCGACCGAACTGCAGCCGAGTGAACAGATCGATGAAGTTCTGCAACGTCGGCGTGCGCGGCCAGATGGTGGGCGGGTAGGTGAAGAGCTCGCCCGGGCTCTTGAACCCGCCGAACAACGCCCAGCCGAGCGGCGCCAGCACAGCGACAGCCAACACGGGGTAGAAGATGTAGGCCAGCCGGTTCGGCTCCAGCGGACGGCCGCTACGCCGGCGACGGCTGGCGACGGCGAGGTCAGTCATTGCCCGCTCCTCGCCCGGTCCTGAGGGTGGTGATGTACAAGGTGATCAAGATGATGTTGGCGACCAGCATCATCGTGCCGATGGTGGCGCCGTAGCTGATATCGAGCTGGAAGAAGGACTGCTTGTAGAGCGAGATCGAGATGATCTCGGTGGCGTTGCCCGGGCCGCCGCCGGTGAGCGCCAACGGAATGTCGAGGCTGTTGAGCGAGCCGGCGGTGGCCATGATGATCGAGATCAGGATGATCGGGCGCAACATGGGCAGCGTGATGAACAGGAAGCGCTGCCAGGCTGTCGCGCCGTCGATGGCGGCAGCTTCGTAGACGTCGCGCGGCAGCGTCTGCAAGCCGCCCAGCAGGATGATCACGGCGAACGGCACGCCGCGCCAGGTGGAGACGGCGATCAGGATGGCCATGGCGAGGGCCGGCTCGGCGAACCAGCTCATCTGGTGGATGCCGACGAGCGACAGCAGATAGTTGGCAATGCCGAGGCGGCTGCCGCCGAAGATCTGCGCAAACACCAGGCCGACCACGACCGAGGGAAGCACCCACGGCAGGATGGTGATCGAGCGCAGCAACTGCTGCCCAATCAGCTTCTGGTTGAGGAGGATCGCAATGGCGAGCCCAAAGCAGACCTGGAGGATGACCACGGTGCCGACGAACACCGCTGTATTGCGGGCCACCAGCGACAAGTCAGGCCAGGTGAAGAAGCGGAGATAGTTCTCGGGCCCGACGAAGCTCGAGCCGGCATAGCCGAGGTTGAGGTTGGTGAGGCTGATATAGATGCCGTACAGCGCAGGGAACAGCGTGAGCGCCAGCACGAGCAGCACGCCGGGCGCGAGGAAGAAGAAATAGCCGTTAATGCGGAACTGCGATCGGCGCAGCGCGGGAACTGTCTCAACGGCAAAGGCGGCGTTTTGCGTCATGACGACTTGGGGCTCCGGAAAGCTGGGACGGCGACGGGTTGACCGCCGTCCCAGCGGGGCGCTGCGGGAGGTTAGCGGTTGGTCTGGCGCTGGTACTCGGCCATTGCTGCGTCGCCGGCAGCCTTCACCGCCTGGTCGGGCGTGAGCTGGCCGCTGATCACACCGGCGAGCTGCGATGAAATCGCGGAAGATACGGTGGTGTAGATCGGCACGGCGGGCCGGGTCTGCATCTGACCGTCGTACATGGCCTTGTACGTCTTCATCAGCGGGTTGGTGGCGAAGAACTGGTTGTTGGCCCAGATCGAATTGCGCACCGGGATCTGGCCGAGCGTTTCGTTGAGCTTTCCCATATTCTCTGGGCTGTCCATGAACTCGATGAACTTCCAGGCGGCTTTGGCCTTCTCCGGATCCTTGGCGGTTAGGCCATAGGCGAAGCCACCCAAAATCGTCACCGGCTGCTTGCCGTCGGGCATTGGATAAGGCGCCACGGCCAGATCGTTCTGCAAGTCCGGAACGTCGGCCCACATCTGCCGGATACCGGACGAGCTCTGGCCCACGGCGAATGCCTCGCCGCTGTAGAAGAACGGGCGGATGGCCGTCTCGTCCATAGTGGTCACATCCTGGCGCATGACGCCGTCGGCCACCAAGTCGTGGTACATCTGGTAAACCTTGGCCAGGTCCGTGGCGTTGTCGTCTTCGGCAAAGACCGGCTTGCCCTGGTCATCGACGAGCTTGCCTCCCAAGCCCCAGAAGATGCTCAGCATGTGCATGGTCGAAGGCTCGTCGGTGGCCTTGGCCGGGACCAGCTCGGCAATCATGCCTTGATCCTTGATCTTGGCGGCAGCCGCGACAAACGCGTCATAGGTCTTGGGGAATTCGCTCAGGCCCGCGGCCTTGAGGGCGCTTGGGCGATACAGCAGACCGCGCATGCCGGTCTGAAACATGATGGCATATGGCTTGCCGTTGACGGTTTCTGCCGCGAGCACCGCCGGATGGAAGTCCTTCTGGTCTGCCGCTGGCCAGTACTGATCCAGCGGTTGCAGGACGCCGGCCTGGACCAGACGCGCCACCCACTGCCCGTCAACGACAGCAACGTCGGGCAACGTGTTGGACGACGCGGCCGTCAGGAGCTTCTGCAGGCCCTGCGGGCCCGGATCGAGCAGCTCATAGTTGATCTTGATGTCCGGATTTGCCGACTGGAACTGGTCGTAGAGCTGCTTGTGGAGATCGGCGCCCGGCGCATATCCGGACGATGGTGAATAAACGGCGGGCACGAGCACCGTGATGTCGACGGCCCAGGCGCTCGTCGACCCGGCGACGAGCAATGCAGCCGCCAGGGCGGCCACTTTGCGTAGCAGCATTGGAATTCTCCTCCTCTTTGGCGACCGGGACGACGAGGTCCCCGACGATTTTCCAGATCGCCATCGAGAGGAAATCACTCGTTGCGTCCCGCGTCAACAACATACTATGTTTACGCATTAACATCGTACGTCTGATGTTGAGAGCGGAGGATATGATGATCGACAACTGCCCTCACTGCGTGGCCGCAGGAGAAGACCGACTCTGGGAGGGAGAAAAATATCGGGTCGTTTTGGTGCAGCAGGCCGGCTTCCCGGGATGGTGCCGCGTGATCTGGAATGCCCATGTGGGCGAGCTGACCGACCTATCGTCCGATGATCGTCGGGACTTCCTCGACGCCGTGATGCTGGTGGAAGAACTGCTGCGCCGTGAGCTCAAGCCAAGAAAGATAAACCTGGCGTCGCTCGGCACGGGCATGCCACACCTCCACTTCCACATCATCCCTCGCTTCGAGGACGATCCGACCTTCCCGGACCCGGTCTGGCTCGCGCCGGTGCGCGAGTCGCAAAGGCAATTGCCGCCGAATTTCTCGGCCGCCCTACGGTCTGGACTGGAGGCGCTGAACGCTAAGTGAGCCGCGCCGAGATGGGCTTATGCACTCGGCGTCGATGCTCGGCACGAGTCCACATGAACCCCGCCGATCGCGACCGCTTCCTCGAACACATCATGGCGACGCCGACCGCGTGACCAGCCTGGTGGCCGGACGACCCCCGTTCCCTGAGGCGAACAACAGCTATTTCGGGCCAGACAGCGCTTCCCCACGTCGCTGGTAAAGCTGCCAACCGAGAAGAGGCAAAGTGACGAGGACGAGCGGAGCGAAGAAGACAAAGACCAGCCACCACACGCCGGTTGCCTCGGGATCCTGACCAATCTGACTTCTGAGGTATGTGCCGATGGCAAAATCGGTCAGCGACGCCATGAGGACCAGGGCGACAAAGATTGGGCCGAGACGCGAGCGCATCCTTAGGAATATGATGCCGATCAGCGCGAGCACGGCACCGCTGAGGTCGCCGATCACGACCACATTCAACACCTGGTCGGTGATCGCATACCCCTCCCGCCGAGCGACCAGGAGATAGAGGGTGACATAGCGGAAAACGTGAATCCATAGAGGCGCGGTCAGCGCATCGCGCTTGTCCAGTTTCCTGAGCCAGGGAACCACGTACCAGATTGCTATCAGGCTGTAGACGACAAGGCTGATGAGTAGACCGACTACCATTTTGCTAGTGTCCATTGATGGCTAGAAACAAGGCCTCGTCACTCCCCTCCACGTCGGCAGGCGGGTTTGAGCGACGAGCGCTACGAGGTCTGCGAACCGGCCCTAGCCGCTGTGGCCAGAAAGTTCGGCGTAGATCTCCGCGATGAAGCGGTCGGCGCTTGTGCCAAGCCCCGCAGGCAGGACGTCGAGACCGCCGGATACCGACGCGTCGTAGGGCGCCGTCAGCCTTGCCGCCAGGACCTGCTTCAGACTCTTCCCGGCGTCGATTTGCGTCTGCACCTTGTCGATCGTGTCGGCGATCATCTTTCGGTAGCCGCCCAGGCGATCTCGCGTGACGAGCGACCCATGGCCCGGAGCAAGGATGGTGCCCGGCCCCGCCAGAGCGAGCGTTTGATCGATGGCGGAAAGAACGCCCTTGATCGTGCCGCCGTGAGATGGGTCGACAAACGGGTAGCCGTAGTTCCGGTAGAAGTCGCCGATCATCATGACGTCGGCCTGTTCGAAGCGAACGATGGTGTCGCCGTCCGTGTGCGATGCCGCGACCGGGATCAGGTCCACGGTTTCGCCATCCAGGTATATTTTCACGACGCTACCGAGGCCGTAGGTGACCGACGGTAGGCGCGCAGGGTCGGTGAAATCAGCCGCGTCGCCGATCGCTTTGACGACTGGCGGCGCGGGGACGACGGCCAGCTCCCTGCGGGTCTCCTCACGGGCGAAGATTATCGCGCCAAGCTTGGCAAAGTTCGGGTTGCCACCGGTATGGTCGGGATGCTCGTGGGTGTCGATGAGGTACTTGATCGGCGCGCCGCTGAGCTTTCGGATGGCAGCCAGCACCTTGTCGCCAAGCGGCGCATACTGAGCATCGACCATCAGGACGCCCTCCGGTCCCACCAGGACACCGATGCGGCCGCCGGCGCCTTCGGGATGCCCGGGGTCTACGTTGGGACTGCCGGTCAATACGTAGACGTTCGGTGCCAGTTGCGTCGTGATGATGCTGATCTTCGAGTAATCGATGCCCTGGGCATTCGCGCCACCGCTGAACGCGATGAGGCCGAGTGCGGCAGCGGCCACGGCGCGGAAACGAAAGGTCATGGCAATCTCCTGTTACCTCACATATCTATGCCTCGTATTGCGATGTATCAAGAGCCGAGAGGATCTGCAGATGAGGCTTGGTAATTTGCCGAAGGGCTCGGCCGTGCGGTGGCGCCTGATCGCTTGTCTGATGGTTGCCGCCGTGACGGCGCCCAGCGGGGCAATCGCTCGGCAGAATCTCCTCGCGCATCAGATCGTCGGAACCTGGGAAATCGTGTCCGTCGACATCACTTCGGCCGATGGCACCCGGGTCCTTCCCTTCGGAGCGAGGCCACACGGCGTCATCATGCTCGACGCCGATGGCCGCTATGCCAACGTGTTCGGAATCCGGATCGGCCAAGGATCAGTGCGGACGACCGCCTGGCGATAACGCCTGAGCAGTTTGGCGCCGCGGCAAAGGAATTCTCGGCAAACTTCGGCACTTGGTCCGTCGCGGAAATGGCCAAAACGGTCACCCTCCGGTTCGAGGGCTCACTGGACCCCAACAACGAGGGCGCCAGGGCGACATACTCCCTGACGCTCGCCGGCAATGACATGACGTTTTCCATCACCCTGCCCGGTCAACGCATCGAGGTCGTTGCGTATCGGCGAGCCGAATAGCTGGCCAAGGCGCCTAGCCGGGCCGCAGAGAATCCGTTGCTCCGCGCGACCGGGTCATTTCACGCCGGCAAGGACGCGGCGTGCCAGCCCCCACATCCCGAAGGTCATCGAAACGACAATGGTTTCGACGAGGAGGAGGGCAAAGATTGGGAGAAGTAGCTCCGGAGCGGTAGACGGCAGGCCAGGCAGGACGGTGAAAATTTCGCCTGCGACGGACACGCCGAGCAGCAGGGTCGCGGCCCCCGACAATCTCGTGAAGAGATTTACTCTCTCCAGATCGAATGTGCGGGCGCGGACGGCCCAAAGCGCAACCCCGATCGTCACCAGAGCGACAAGGCCTGTACCGCGATTGAGAGCGTGCACGAAGGTGGCGACGCCGAGATGACCATCGATGAGCGGGTCCTGAGCCGCAAGTGTCTTGATAGCGAACATGGCCAATGCCGTAACGACCGCCGAAACGACAAGGAGCAATTTGAGACTGACGTAGCGTCTTTCGAGCCACGCCAGCATCAGGTCGCGGGCCAGTTGTTGATGATCGCCGAAGAAGGTCTCCGGGTTGCACTCGCGCCCATCGATCTCGGCTTCACGCAAGTGATCTTCAACCTCGGCAAGGACGCGCCGGCGGGTCCACGGATCAAGCCGCAGATGCTTGCCGAGAGACGCCACGTAGAGCGAAACCGGATCAAGTGCTCGGTACATCGCTCACCTTCCCGATCAGCCCGTCCATCGCAGCCGTAAACCGACTCCACATGGCCTTCTGCTGCGTCAGGGCACTTCGACCGCTCGGCGTCAGCTCATAGGTCCGCCGGCGCCGGCCTATCTCGCTCACGGTCCACTCGCTACTCAGCAGCCCGCCTGTTTCGAGCCTGTGCAGGGCTGGGTAGATGGTACCCTCCGGCAAATCGAAATTACCGCCGCTGCGGCGGCGTATTTCTTCGATGATGGCATAGCCATGCGCCGGCCCCCGCGTCAGAGCGGAGAGCACGATCATGTCGAGATGGCCCTTAAGAACTTCGCCTTCCATGGCACCAACATACCCTAGGAATGTTAGGCATCAAGGCTTTTCGCCGCTCTATTCAGCGAGTTGGCCCTTTATGGCGTCGAGGCCAGCCTGAGCGCACGCTTCATCGAGCCTGCCGCCAGGCGCGCCAGCTGCGCCGATCGCACCAATCCTCTCGGTGCCCAGTTTCACGACCACGCCGCCTCCAAAAAGCACCAGATGAGGCACTTTCGAAAAGGGGCCATCGGGCGCGATCTGGGCCCGCTGCGTGTCGTCAAGCACCTGCGTGGCGATACCTAGACTGACACTCGTGTACGCCTTGTCATAAGCGCTCTCGGGAGTGTGGACGCCAGCCCCGTCGCCGCGCAACGCGGCCTGATCGACGCCGCTGATGTCAACCACCACCGCGGACTCCGCATACCCTTCGGCTGCGCAGTGGGCGACGGCCACAGCGACCGCCTTGTTGGCAAGCTCGGCAGAGAGACGATGTGTGGGCAGCGTGCCGGACGCCGACGCGGGCGCGGCAACCGCCAGCGCCAGCAATACCGCGGCGGACCTAGCCAGAGCCGGTGTGCTGAAAAGCGGAGCACGGATCATGATTGAAGTCCCTGTGCGTTGCGAGCCCGCTGTCTTGGCAGGCGGATCGAGGCGAATGGCTTCCAGACGGCGACCGGGATGTTCGCGAGAAACATGGCCACAATGACGGCGCTGAAAATTGCCGCCTGCGCCGCGCTCTGCTGCAGTTCGGGCGCCAGGGTCCCGTGGTTGACGCTCCATCCTGCCCATTGCCGGGCAGCGATCAGCGCGGGAGCGACAAAGCTGGCGGAAATCGCCAGAGCTCCCAGGTTCAAGCCGATCTTGGTCCAAACCCAAACCGGCGGGCGTCTCCCGTAACGCAGGAGCGTCATCGCGATCCCGGTCGCCGCGGTTGTCAGAAAGCCTGGTAACGCCAAGGCTCGCACGACAAGGCTTCCAACGTCACGACCGAGCGCAAGAACCTCCAGCGTGCCATGGCTTGTCTGCTGGTCGATCAGCACCCCGGCGATGCTAGCCCCGATCAGAAGCGCGATACCGATGAAATGAGCCGAGAGAAGAACTAGGAGCGCAGTTCGTTTTCTACCGGACGATCGGGTGGGCATTGAACTTGACAGCACTTCTCAGACCCCACGTTGAACATACATCGTATAATTAGGCATCGCGTAGCTATGCTTCAAGGGACAGTCTGCCGTTGCCGCGAACGAACAGGCGCGTTGACGATGACTCCTAGTTGGCAGATGCCCGCAACAGGCCAGGCAGCGTCGGCTCAGCGCTCGTGGGTTCAAAATCCAGACGCCCAATCGCTCGGCTGATGCTCGAGTGGTACCTGAACTGGCATCGAGCAATAGAAATCTGGGCCATTGACCGCCGCGCCTATGCCGATCCGAAGGGGCAGGCGCTCATCTGGCGCGAAGCAGAGCGCGCGTCGTCTCCCCTGTGCGCCGGTCGTGCAGGAAAAGAATTTCGCCAGCATGCGCGGGGTCGCGGGCCGCTAGTGCTGCCATCAGGTCGGTGTGCTCCTCCATGGCTTCGGCCCAGCGCTCGGCCGAAGCGAGGGCCGTGTAGCGGCCCCAGCGGGCCCGCAGCATCAGGCCGGCATGGGTGGCCGTCAGCGTTTCGTTCTTGGCGGCGGCGACGATCGCCATATGAATCCGGTGGTTCAGGGCGAAATAGTCGTGGCGCTCTCCCGCCTGGAAGTGCCCCGCCATCTTGTCGTGCAGCTTCTGCAGCCGCTCGAGATCGCGGCTGGTCATGCGCATGGCCGCAAGTTCGGCAGCGAGGCGCTCGAGGCCGCTAATCACCTCGAAGAGTTCCTCGATGCCCTCCGGCGTCTGCTGGCTGACCCTGGCGCCACGACCGGGCAGGAGCTCGACGAGGCTCTCGGAAGCCAGCAGCTTCAGCGCCTCGCGCACCGGCGTCCGCGACACCCCGAGCGTGTCCGCCAGCACGATGTCATTGAGCCGCGACCCAGGGGCAAGCTGCCCTTCGACGATCATGTCGCGCAGCCGGTCGACGACCGCCTCATGCAGCGGCCGTGGCCGTGCGATCCGGGCCGCGCGTCGAACCGGCAGTGTCGGGCTGGACTGATCTGCCGGCATCGTTTCCCCCCTATTCGAGCGCATTTTGAACTGCTTCGCCGCGCCTCGCAACGACGAGTTGTCGCGCCTAATCCATATGCACGAAAACGCCTATTGCTGAAAATGAATGCAGAATACATCGTGGTCTGTTGGCTATTGAATGCAAAATACGTTAAATCTCCATGTTTTTCAATTAGTTGTATCGGGGCGCAGTTTGGCACGGTCCATGCATGAGAAGGGAGGCGTACCGCGTAGGCAACGAGGCGCCGCGCTGCCGATACGGCAGGGAGTTTTCACCGGGTGCCGCTCGCCCGATTCAGGAGATGATTATGCCATTGCAGTTCTTCTCGGCCGCCTGTGCGGCCCTTGGCCGGTCGATCCGGCCTGGCGCGCTGGCCGCGCTTACCGTCGCGACGCTCGCCGCGCCGGGTGGCGCATTTGCGGCCGACCGGTTCGTCCCCGGTGCGCCCGAGGCAGGCACTGAGATTCCGAAAGCCACGATCAAGTTCGGCATGCGTCCCTACGCCGATAACACGTTCTACTACATCGGCATGAAGAAGGGCTGGTTCGACGACGTCGGCATCGGCTTCGATCCGGCGCCCTACGGCCTCAAGGCCAACGACTCGAACGTGTTGACCCTGATGCTCAACGGCCAGCTCGACATGATCTCCGAGTATTGCCCGCTGATCCTGCCGACCTACAAAGATTCCAAGCTGCTCAAGTGCGTCGGCTTCACCGACAACAACGAAGCTTTTGCGATCCTTGCCAATCCCAAGTTGAAGCTCACGCCGCTCAAGGACTACATGGCGCAGGGCATGAAATTCGACGAGGCGCTGAAGAAGACGCTGGCGCCGCTTGCCGGCAAGACGCTGGTCGGGGCGCCCGAACTCAGCGCCCGCCCATTCGAGGAAGGTCTTGCGAGCCTCTCGGGCCTCAAGTGGAATCTGCAGGTGCTCGACGACGCCAAGTCGTTGGTGCTGGCCAAGGCCGGCCGCGAAGACTTCGTCAATCCAGAAGGCGCGCCGATCACCTATACGCTCCGGCAGGCCGGCTGGACCGACCTGGTCGATATCGGCGATCTGGTGAAGTACGGCCCCGGCGGTGACGGTTCGCCGCTCGAGGGGCTGATCGATATTGTTGGCGTTGCCGCCAATGGCGACTACGTCAACAAGAACCCCAACACCGTGCTGCGCTTCATGTCGGTAGTCTGGCGGATCTTCGATGAGACCAAGAAGGACCCCAGCCTGTTCGACATCCAGGCGCCGTACCTCAACAGCTTTGCCGGGACAAGTCTCGACGGCAAGGGCGTGGCCTCGACGGTGAACCTGCTCGACCCGTTCAGCCCGTTCGAGGACGGCAAGGCCTATTACGACGACCCGAAGAACCTCGTCTATTATCAGAGCGTCTGGAACGCCATCATCGCCGACCTCGAGAAGAACAAGATCATCCCTGCCGGCATCGTCAAGACCGATGACGTGGTGTGGGGCGGCGACATCTGGCACCAGATGGTCGACTACAAGACCAAGACGGACGCGCTCTTCACCAAGCTCGGTACCGCGACGCTGAGCGACGACAAGAAGGCGCTGCTCGACAAGGCCAAGACCTTCTACGCCGACTTCGACTTCCTCGACTCCTACCGGCTGGCGCTGGCGGCTTCCGCCTGACCACACGCCCAGAGCGAGCCCTGCCCCAGCGGGGCAGGGTTTTGGCACGCGAGGTTCGCACCCCGCGCGCCCCACAGAAGATTTTGAACCGGGCCGCCAAATGAGCGATGCCGAAAATAGACAGATGACAAAGGGCAGCTCGCCGACAGCAGCCAGCGGTGGGCGACTGACAGCGAAGCCGGTGGTCGGCGTGCGGCTCATGGGCCGGCGGGCAGTCGCTGCCCTCGATCCACTGCGGCTCGCCGGCATCGTGGTCTTCGTCGCCATCTGGCAGGCCTGCACTGCCGCTCTGTCGCCGATCATCCTGCCGCCGCCACTGAACGTCGTGCGACGGCTGTTCGGCGACTTTCTCGATGCCCCGTCGCTGTCCTATTACGGCGTCGCCAACCCCAACCTTTACGCCAACCTACTCTATACCGCCGAGAACGTGGTGATCGCGGTGGTATCCGGCGCCATCGTCGGCGTCGTGGCAGGGCTGGTCAGCGCCCGCTTCGGCGTCGTGCGGGCCATCATCAATCCGATCATGATGACGGCCGGAACGGTGCCGATCCTCGTCGCGGCGCCGTTTCTGCTGATCTGGTTCGGCGTTGGGCGGGCGAGCGCGGTGTGCCTCGTGATCTTCTACGTCACCGTCATCCTCTATCTCTTCGCCCAGCGGGCGGCGAACAATGTGAGCCCGATCTACGAAGAGTTCGCGCGCACTCTCGGAGCGACGCAGCGGCAGATCGTCTTCGACCTGTTGATCCCCGCGACAGTGCCCGAAATCCTCGGCGGCCTGCGCATCGCGCTCGCCGGTTCCTGGGGCCTCGAGGCCATCTCGGAACTGCTCGGCTCGCAGGAAGGCGTCGGCAAGGTGCTCGAAGTGCTGGCCGGTGCCACCGACACCGAGGGCATCATGGCCAATCTGCTGATGCTGGGCTTCGTCGCCATCGTCGTCGACGCAGCCGCCGGCTGGGCGGTGCGGCGGCTTGCCAACTGGAATGCCGGCCTGATGGCGGAAAGGAACTGACCATGCCGACTTCGCCTGCTCCGCGCATGATCGAACTGGCGCATGTCGAGCGCCGGTTCCGGCGAGCCGACGGCACTGCCGTCAACGCCGTCAACGACGTCTCCTTCGTCATTCCCGAGGGCGAATTCGTCTGCCTCGTCGGCCCGTCGGGCTGCGGCAAGTCGACCCTGTTGCAGATGCTCGCGGGGCTGCTCGACCCGAGCGAAGGCGATATCGTCGTCGGCGGCAAGGCGGTGACCGGCCCCGGCCCGGATCGCGGCGTGGTCTTCCAGAAGGACAGTGTCTTTCCCTGGATGCGAGTCATCGACAACGTCGAATACGGCCTCAAATGCCGCGGCGTGCCGGCCGCCGAGCGGCGTGAGATCGCTCGCACCTACCTCAAGCATGTCGGGCTGTCGCATGTGGAGCGCGCCTGGCCGCGCGAACTCTCGGGCGGCATGCTGAAGCGGGTTGCCATCGCCACCGTATTCGCCAATGGGGGAAGGGTCCTGATGCTCGACGAGCCGTTCGGCGCCCTCGACTACGTCACCCGCCACCAGTTGCAGGAAGTGCTGCTGAACCTCTGGAACGCCGACGGCGTTGGCACGCGCCGCACCGTGCTGTTCGTCACGCACGATGTCGACGAGGCGCTGAGCCTTGCCGATCGCATCATGGTGTTCCGCGCCGGCGACCAGGTCGACGATATCCCCGTGAGCGTCAACCGGCCGCGCACTACCGACAGCCTGCTGCTGCCCGAGATGGTCGCGATCAAGCACAAGCTGCTGCACCATCTGGGGCTCGACCACAATGCGGCGCCGGGCGAGGCCGCAGCGTGACCCCGGACCGCCGGGCGCACCGCGATCGCTGGATTTCGCTGGGCGTCTTCGCCGCCATCGTCGTCATCTGGCAGGCGCTGTCGGTGCTCTATCCCGCTGAAGCCGCGCCGGGCGAGCCGATGGTCGCCGGCTGGCAGGTGCTGTTCACCAAGACGCTCCTGTCGATGGCCGATTACTGGGAGGGCGGCTGGTTCGGCGTGCCCTCGGTCGCCGACGGCGCCGACCGCACCTATCTCGCGGCGGCCCTGTCGCTCATCGACCATTCGCTCCAAACCATCGTCCGGCTGGTCTGCGGGCTCATTGCGGGGGGCGTACTGGGCCTCTTGCTCGGCATCGCTGTATCGTGGTCGCGCTGGACGCGGCGGCTGGTCGATTTGCCCGTGCAGTTCCTGCGCACCCTGCCGCTGCTCGCCATGGTGCCCCTGTTCCAGCTCTGGTTCGGCACCAACTTCTTCGGCGAGATTCTCTTCGTCGGCTACGGCATCGGCGTCATCGTTTTTGCCGGCACCGTCAACGCCGTGCGCAACGTGCCTGCCATCTACATCGACAACGCCCGCTGCCTCGGCGCTTCGCGCTTGGAACTCTACCGCAGCGTCATCCTGCCGGCGATCCTGCCGGAAATGCGCTCGACGGTACTGCTCAGCCTCGGCACCGGCTGGGGCGCAGTCCTGGGTGCCGAGTATCTGGGCGCGCAATCGGGCCTCGGCTATGTCATTGTCTATGCTCAGCAGTTTGCTTATCTCGACCGCATGTTCCTGATCGCGCTGTTGTTCATCCTCTACACCTCGATCAGCTACTGGCTCGTCAGCCGGCTGACCGCCCGGCTGCTCGAATGGGCACCGGCTTCGCAGAGAGCCTGAGATGCCCGAACTTTTCGAACTACCGCCAGCCGTGCTGCTCGCCGACCTCGCGGCCGGTACCCGCAGCGCCGTCGACGTGACAACGGCCTTTCTCGAGCGGATCGATGCGCTCGAGCCCGACGTCCACGCCTGGGCCTACCTCGATCGTGACCACGCCCTTGCGCAGGCATGGACAGCCGACGCGCGTCGGGCGGATGGCGAGAAGCTGGGGGTCCTGCATGGCCTGCCCGTCGGCGTGAAGGATATCATCGACACCGCGGACATGCCCACCGAATACAACAGCCCGCTCTACGCCGGCCGCCGGCCCACCCGGGATGCGACGCTCGTGGCGCGGCTGCGGGCCGCCGGCGCCATCATCGTCGGCAAGACCGTTACGTCCGAGTTCGCGGTCTACACCGCCGGGCCCACCGCCAATCCGCACGACCTCGCCCATACCCCCGGCGGGTCGTCGTCGGGTTCCGCTGCCGCGATCGCCGCGCGCATGGTGCCGCTTGCCCTCGCGACGCAGACCAACGCCTCGACCGTGCGCCCCGCTTCCTATTGCGGCATCGTCGGCTACAAACCGAGCCTGGGGGTGCTGCCACGCACCGGCATCCTGCAGCACGCCACCATGCTCGATCAGCCCGGCCTCATGGCGATGGACGTCGCCGGGGTGGCGCTGCTCGCCGACGTGCTTGCCGGTCCCGACCCGTTCGATGAGCAGAGTTTTCGCCCGCCGCTATCGTCACTCACGGCGGCGCTGGCGACCGGCCGGCAACCGCGTTTGGCGTTCGTCAGAAGCCCGTTCTGGGAGCAGGTCGATGCGGACTCCCGAGGGCGGCTGGAAGCCTTCGTGGCGAGCCTGGGCGACATGGTCTCCCCGCTCAACCTGCCACCTCCCTTCGACAGCGCCGCCGAGGCGCAGCGCTGCATCATGGGCACCGGCATCGCCGAGACCTGCCGCGAGGATTATGCCAATCGCAGGTCCGAGATGAGCAGCATCCTCGCCGGCATCATCGAGGGCGGACAGGCGGTGACCGCCACTAACCTGGTCGCGGCCCTCCGGACGAGAGAGGCCCTGCGCTCCGCCTTTCGCGAGATCAGCGCGCCCTATGACGCCATCATCACACCGGCCTCGACGGGTGTTGCGCCCTTGCGCACCCAAGGTACTGGCAACCCCATCATGTCGACGCTCTGGAACCTGCTGGGGGCTCCGGCGATCAGCCTGCCGCTCCTCACTGGCGCCGGTGGCTTGCCGCTCGGCGTGCAACTTGTCGGCCGGCTCGACGACGATGCCGGCCTCATTGCTGCCGCCGGCTGGCTGGAGCGCCATGCTCCGGCACCGGCAAGGAGCTGAGGAGATCAACGTGCGGCTGCTGCTGCTCAATCCCAACATGACCGAGCCGGTGACCGAGCTGATGGCCGATGCCGGCCGCGCCGTGATGGCGCCGGGCACCGAACTGGCGTTGTCGACCGCGTTGCGCGGCGTGCCTTACATTTCGACCCGCGCCGAGGCGCAGATCAGCGGCGCCATCGCACTCGAAACGCTGGCGCGCCACGACGGCCAGATCGATGCCGCGATCATCGCGGCCTTCGGCGATCCGGGATTGCTGGCCGCCCGCGAACTGTTCGATTTTCCCGTGGTCGGCGTCTCCGAGGCGGCCATGCTCACGGCCTGCATGCTGGGCCAGCGCTTCGCGGTAGTGACCTTTTCGAGCGCGCTCATCGGCTGGTATCGTGACTGCGTCGAACTCAACGGCATGGGCGATCGCTGCGCCGGCATTCACGCCCTCGACCTCACCTTCGCCGAAGTCACTGGCGACCAGCAGGGTAATAGCGACGTCCTCGTCGAACTGGCGGCCAAGGTGGTGCGCGACAGCCATGCCGACGTGCTGATCTTCGGCGGCGCGCCGCTGGCGGGCCTCGCCCGCCGCGAGCGCGACCGGATCCCCGTGCCCATCGTTGATCCGGTCGGCGCAGCAGTGAAACAGGCGGAGGCGCTTGTGGCGCTGCGACCGCGCAAGGCGACTTTCGGCTCCTTCCAGCGGCCGGCCGCCAAACCCACCTTCGGCCTCGATCCGGTGCTCGCCGCGCGCATCGAACACCGTGCCCCGCGATGACACCGTCGGTGCAGCGGGTGCTGATTGGCGGCGTTATCTACGCGGTGGAGCGGAACTGGGCGCCGCCGCCGGCGGGCATCGCGACGGGCCGCATAAGCACCCTCGCCGTCGACAGCCACGCCAACCTACATGTGCTGCGCCGCGGTGCCGAGCCACCGGTGCTCGTCTATGACGCCAAAGGTCGCTTCGTCCGCAGCTTCGGCGACGGCCTGATCTTTGACGCTCACGGCATCACGATCGATGCCCAGGATCGCGTCTTTGTCGTCGATCGCGACGCCCACCAGGTGGTCTGCTTCTCTCCCTCGGGCGAGATGCTATTCACCCTCGGCGAACGGCATGTGCCGCGCTGGGAAGCTCCCTTCAACCACCCCACCGATGTCGCGGTCGCACCCGATGGCAGCATCTTCGTGTCGGATGGCTACGCCAACGCTCGCATCCATGTCTTCGCCCCCGATCTCACGCTTCGCCTGAGCTTCGGCAGGGTCGGCCGCGGCCCCGGCGAGCTGATGACGTCGCATGCGCTGATCGTCGACCGCCAAGGTCGAATCGTCGTCGCGGACCGTGAAGGCGATCGGCTGCAGCTCTTTTCGCCGAGCGGCGCCTGGCTGGGGGAGCGCGTCGGGCTGAGCCGGCCGATGGACATCTTCGAGCGGGCGGACGGCGCCCTGATCGTGCCCGACATGGTGCCGAGCGTCTCGGCTTTCGCCCCGGACGGCACGCTGCTGGGTCGCGGGCGGCCGTCGCTGAACGGTGCGCACGGCATCGCCGGCGACGCTAGCGGCACCATCTATCTTGCCGAAATCGACCCCAATTCGATCACGCGACTGACGCCCTGCTGAAGGGTCATCCGTCGCGCTGCGCGGCGACATCGACAGCCAGGTGCATCTGGCCAAGTATAGTATTCCGCGACCGGATCGAGCACTACCGTCCCTACTTTCAGGCAGCGGAACGGGGTTATATCTAGCGGCGATCATGCACAGGGAGCCGCCAGGGTGCTGTCCTCGAGTCCGCTCGCCCGCCGGGCGCCGCCACAGATCGGGCCGGTCTGGATTGTTTCGGTCGAACCGCCGATTTTTCTGACCGGCATTCCCTGGGACGACTACCTCGGCTTCGCGCGCCCCTTCGCCGAGCGCTTCCGCAATATCGACGCTGCCTTCATCGTTTTCCCGACCTGGTCGCTGGAACGACCGGGTGTACCCGAAGCCATTGCCGAACGGTATGCGGCGCACCGGGCGCGCTTCCCGCGGCATCGCTTCCACTTCATCGCCAATACGTTTCGTGAGGCGGAGCTGTTGCAGGGGCAACATCTGCCGTCGGAATTCCTCAACAAGAATTTCACCGTCTCGGAGCGATTGTTTTGCCCCCTGCCAGGTGTCGAGGTCGAGTTCGACGCCGTCTACAATGCCCGGCTGGTGCCCGAAAAGCGGCATGAGCTGGCGGCCGAAATCGAGCGCGTCGGCTACGTGGCCTATGTAGAACCATATCCGCACCGCATTGCCCAATTCGAGACGATCCATCGCGCCATCCTGGCTGGCCGGCCTGGACATCGCCTGCTGAACCCCCTCAAGGACGGCCAGCCCGTCACCATGTCGAGCCAGGATGTGAATGCGGCGCTGGCGCGCGCCAGCGTCGGGCTGATCCTCTCGGAGGTTGAGGGATCGAGCTACGGTTCGATGGAATACATGCTCGCCGGACTACCGGTCGTGAGCACACCGTCGGTGGGCGGGCGGGACGTCTATTTCGACCCCGAATTCTGCCTCGTCTGTGAGCCGGACGCTGCCTCGGTTCGAGATGCGGTGGCCGAGCTCGAGGCGCGCGCCGTGCCACGCGAAGTTGTCCGAATGCAAACGCTGGAGAAGATCGCCCCCGCCCGCGCCCGCTTTCTCGAAATCGTCGACGACATGCTGGGCCAGCTCGGCGCGACGCGCCGTCTGTCGGGCCGCGATTGGCCGTTTCTGGGCTGGAGTGGCGTCCCATGGGCCTCCTATGCCGCTCATCTCGAAATGTTTGTCCAAGCGCAACGCACCGGACTGACGTTGCGTCTGGGACTCGATCCGCGCTTGCTTGCCGATGTGCAGCTGACGGCCGCGGAGCTCGGCACGATCGTCAACGCGGTCCGTGAGCGGCCATGTTGCAGGCTGCTGGTTTTCGGCTGCGGCAACGACACGCCGTTCTGGGAGCGGGTAAACGCCGACGGCGAGACCGCCTTCATCGAGGACGACCCGCGCTGGGCGACCGCGGCCCGCGCAGCGCTGCAAACGTCCCCGGTTTACCTCGTAGACTACGGCACGCGGCTGGGGGATTGGCGTCTGCTGCTGGACGCGCCGCACCGACTTCTGATGGAATTTCCACCCGAAATCCTTGATCAGCCATGGGACGTCGTGCTGGTCGACGGTCCAGCGGGCCACGACGCATTCAGCCCCGGCCGGATGAAATCGATCTTCGCCGCGGCAAACCTGGTCGGCCCGGGCGGAGTGGTCTTCGTGCACGACAGCGAGCGCGAAGTTGAAGGAGCCTTTGCAGCCAGATATTTGGGCGACGAGCGCTTGTTCTCCGAGGTGCGGGGTCGTGCCTTGCTCCGGGGCTATCGATTTTAGCGTATTGAGCCGAGGAAACTCAGTCCTCGGCCTGGCGACAGAGGTCAGCAAGACGGGGAACTACACGGCCCTTCTTCGGACCAGCTCGCGGCGGCCCGGCTTGAACTTCCCGTACCTCAGTCAGCATGGGGCGGGTGCCAAGCGAGACTCTTGCGCAAACTTGCATTGTCCGAATTTTCATTGACGAAAGCACGAGAATCGCTACTTTCGAGACATGTTTTGGGGGATGGTCAATTGAGCTATCGTGGTCGTCTGCTTGCCGGCATTTCGGCATTCGCGCTCTTTGCCCTCGCGACCGGCCAAGCTAGTGCCGCCTCGAATATGGTCTGGACCAATTTCTACCTTAGCGTGTTTGGCGGTGCCGCCAGCGCGGTAGGAACGGTCGATTCGGTGGCGCAGCAGACCTACGATCCCGAAGATTGGACCGCGACCACCGAATTGCTCAGCACGCTGGGCCACGGCGGATATGGCGGCTTGGCCATCGGTACCGAAATCGCGCCGGGCCTGCGAGGCGAAGTCGAACTCTCGACCGCCCATCTGGGGACGTCGACTGCCTGGAGGCAGGACGTCTCGGACCCGGAAGCCGCTTATTCAACCGGCAGCTCGACTGGCTCGCTCGATGCCTCCTTCGTCCTGGCCAACATCTGGTACGACATTCCTTCAACAATGAGCTTCACGCCGTATATCGGCGGCGGCGTCGGCTTTGCGGATTTGCATGGCTCATTCACCGCCAGCCCCACGGACGCAACGTTCGATCCGGAAGGCGGGATGTTCCAGTTCGATGTCAACCAGGTCGCTCCTGCGGCCCAGATCGGCTTGGGCGCACGCATGCAGTTGACGCCCAGCATCAGCCTCGACATCGGCTACCGCTACAAGGGTACCTTCGGCCCAACATCAAAGCTGAGTGAAACGCCTCCCGCGGACGGGGTTACTGTCACGTCGAGCGGCAAGGGAACGGGCAATAGCAGCTGGATCGGCGTAAACGTCTTCCAGGTTGGGCTCGACTTCAAGCTCTAGCGGATAGCCTCCGCGGGGCCATCTTCTCGGCCTTCCGAATTGCGAGCAGCGCGTGCTCTCCACTCGCGATTTCTTAGATATGCTTGGCGAGAGCCAGTGGTGGCCCGCAGAACGGTTGACGGCGTGGCAACGCAGCGGCCTGTCGAGCTTGCTCAATCACGCCCGCAGCACCGTGCCGTTCTATCGCTTCAGGCTCGACAAGGCATTTCGGGCCAGCGGCGCCATAGATTGGGATCGCTGGCACGAGATTCCGATCCTGACGCGCGCCGAACTGTCGAGGCAATTCCAGAGCCTCCTATCGCGCGCCCCCATCCCGCAGCACGGGCCGTTTGGGGACGTCGGCTCTTCCGGCTCCACCGGCCATCCGGTGACGGTCCGGACCACGCGCTGGCTGAACGACATGACTGTCGCCTGCAACTGGCGGGC
>Ga0209233_1000290_pt1 | contig 64394 bp, 56 predicted proteins | sample AraplaCL_Cvi_mCL_FD_184269 | JGI IMG/M metagenome (GOLD analysis project Ga0209233, IMG submission 184269) | Arabidopsis root microbial communities from the University of North Carolina, USA - plate scrape CL_Cvi_mCL (SPAdes) (version 2) | ecosystem: Host-associated > Plants > Roots > Endosphere...
GCAGGTCCGCCCATTCGGGGTGGCGGCGGAACTGCGCCACCACATAGGAACAGTGCGGTATGATCCGCGTGCCCTCGGCGCGCGCATCGGCGATCAGCCGGTCCATCATTTGCTGGGCAATGTTGTGACCGCGATGTGCCGGCGGCGTGAAAGTATGGTCGACCGCAATGCCCCCGGCGCCGGTCTTGCGGTAGGTCATTTCGGCCTCCGCACCGGCCCCGAGCCGGATCACGTAGCGACCGGAAAATTCATCCTCCTCGCGCTCCACGGCCAGGCCCGGCTCGCTCATGCCCTGTGGCTCAGTGCTGGGCATCGGGCTTGCGCAGGCGCGCCTCGACCGAGCGGCCGAAGCTGCCGAGGTATGGGGTGAAGAACAGGATGATGTTCCGGCGGAAGTGGAACAGGGCGTAGAGCACGATCAGCGCCAGCGTGCCCCAGACGATCACTTCCTCGATCGAGAGCCCCATCGACTCGAGGGTCGAGTTAAGGAGCATTGCGGGCACGATGTGCGCCGCGGCCCAGGCGAAAGCCGACACGACGTTGATGAGAAAGAAACGCGGCCAGTGCATGCCGAGCATGCCGGCGATTCCCGGCACCACCGCCTTCACGCCGGGGATGAAGCGGCCGATGAAGACGCTCCGCCCGCCATACTTCTGGAAGAAGATTTCTCCCCGGGCGATCTGGTCCTTGTAGTTGGAGAACGGCCAGACTTCCTTGAGCCGGTGCTCGAGCAGCCGGCCGATCCAGTACGAGATCGTGTCGCCGATCACCGCCCCCAGCACCGCCGCCAGATAGATCGGCCAGAACGGCAGCTTGCCGAGCGAGATCAGCGAGCCGGTCAGCAGCAGCACCGGCGTCGAGGGGACGAAAAGCCCCAGGACGAACACGCATTCGCCGATCGACACCAGGAAGATGAAGGCCATCGACAGCCAGAAATTGTCCGAAATGCTGGTCAGCAGGGCATCGAGCCAGCCGGACAATTGGTGGAGGATATCCATGCGGGTCGGTATGCCCTCTCTTAAGGCTGCGGGCCTGCCGCGACGCCATCCACGATGCAGGAGGCCTTGCGGCGCCCCGGCCGAACTGAGCGGCCGGACAATCTCTATGTGGAAATTGCCAATTGGCAAAGTCCGTTCGAAATCGCCCGCCCGTCTGCTCGACATCGTGGCGCGGCAGCGGCTTTGCAACCCTGGTGCGGCAACTGTGAACGGCGACTAAGGGGAGAACGGAGGCTCAGACCCAGCCGCGCAGCCGGTAGTAGAGCATGCCGACCAGTTCGCGCAGCGCGTCGCTGGTGCTATCGAGCGCGTCGGTCGCCGGCAGCCAGTCGAGCACCTGCCAGTCGAGCGTGCCGGCATCGATGATGTCGGTCGCCGAGGCGGTCACCGCGATCCCGGCGCGGCGAAACACCGCCATCGAGCGCGGCATGTGGATGCCCGAGGTGACCAGCAGCGCCGTCGACAGGTGCTGCTGCTGCATCAGTTGCGCCGAGAATTCGGCGTTCTGGCGCGTATCGTAGGACGCCGTCTCGAGCAGGATCGCCGATTCCGGCACGCCGAACCGCATCATCACATCGCGCATGTCGGTGGCCTCCGATCGGCCGAGCGAGGGATGCCGCCAGTCACCGCCCGAGGCGATGATGAACTTGGCCTTGCCGGCCTTGTAGAGGTCGGCCGCCTGCATCAGCCGGTCGGCATGGGCGTTGAGGTCGGGCGCCTGGCGCGGCGGCAGGGCCGGCCCCGTGGTGCCACCGAGCACGATGATGACATCGGCAGTCGGGGTGTCGGCCATCGCGACCGGCGGATACTGGTGCTCGAGCTGGCCCGAGAGCCAGCCGGCGACGAACGGCGTCGAGGCGGCATAAAGCCCGATGATGGTGACCGCGAGCAGCAGCCCGGCCGGGGCCCGGCGCCGCGCCAGGAGCAGCAGCAGGACCAGCACCAGCAGCACCAGGCCCGCGCCGAGCGGATTGAGAAACGGCGTCACGATCTTGTCGAGGGCAAACATCTGGGCCTCCTTGCCGGGGACGGCGGCACGTTATCCGAGGGGGCGCGGCGGGAAAGAGGGAACCGCGCAACCGTCTCATGCAGCCCAGACGGGCAGCAGGCCCAGCAGGCCACAGCCGACCACCAGCAGCCACGGCGGGATGCGGCCGAGTTGCAAGGCGCCGAGCGCCAGCAGCGCGAACGCCAGGTCGGCGGGCGTCGCGACCGCGCTCGTGAACACCGGATCGTAGAGCGCGGCCAGCAGCAGGCCGACCACCGCCGCGTTCACCCCGTCGAGCGCCGCCCGCAGCCGGGCGACGCGGCGCAGCCGGTGCCAGTACGGCAGGAGGCCCAAAACGAGCAGGAACGAGGGCAGATAGATCGCGCCCAGTGCCAGCGCGGCGCCCCCCAGCCCGCTCGGCTGTCCCCCGAGCATGGCGCCGGCGAACGCCGCGAACGAGAACAGCGGGCCCGGCACGGCCTGTGTCGCGCCGTAGCCGGCAAGGAAGGTCTCGCGGGAAATCAGCCCCGGCACCAGTTGCGCCTGCAGCAGCGGCAACACCAGGTGGCCGCCGCCGAAGACCAGCGCCCCGGCCCGATAGAAGATATCGGCGACACGGAGGAAAGGGTCACCGGTCGCCCAGGCCACGAGCGGCAGGCCGACGAGCAGCAGGAAGAACAGCGTCATCAGCGCGACGTTGAGCCCGTGCCGGACGGGTGGCAGCGCGGCATCCTCGACGACCGCCTGTATGGCGGGCCGGCCGGCAAATCCGCCCCAGGCGCCAGCCACGGCCAAAGCCGCGAGCTGCGCCCAGCCCTGCGGCACCAGCAGCACCGCCATGGCCGCCAGCAGCGCCACGGCGCGTCGCGGCACGTCGGGCGCCAGCGTCCGCGCCATGCTCCAGACGGCCTGGGCAACGACGGCGAGCGCCGCGATCTTGAGCCCATGCAACAGGCCGGGCGGCAGCACGCCGGGCCAGTGCGACAGCCCAAAGGCGAAGGCGAGGAGGAGGAGCACGGAAGGCAGGGTGAAGCCCGCCCAGGCGGCAAGCGCCCCGAGATAGCCGGCGCGCTGCCAGCCGATGGCGATGCCGACCTGGCTCGACGCAGGTCCGGGCAGGAACTGGCAGAAGGCGACGAGGTCGGCGTAGTCGGCCTCGCCGATCCATGCCAGGCGGACCACGAAGGCATCGCGGAAATAGCCGAGATGCGCTACCGGGCCGCCAAAACTCGTCAATCCGAGGCGCAGGAAGGCGAGGCCCACCTCCGCTACCCGTCCCGTCCGGCCCTCGCCATCTGTCTCGGATATTTCCATGGGCGGCGAGTGCCCCAGCGCGAGGTCATAGTCAACGCGGCGCATTGAACTCGGCGGTGCGGCGCCCGATGATCGGCAAGCCCCCTCCCCGAGCAAATGGAGCCGCCCTTGTCCCTCGTCCGTCACCTGATTGCCACCGGCCCCCGCCCGGTCGCGCCGTTCTCGCACGCCGTGGAGGCCGATGGCTGGGTGTTCGTCACCGGCCAGATGCCGACCGACCCCGCTGCGCCGGATGCCCCGCTGCCGGAGGGCATCGAGGCACAGACCCGCCGTGTCATCGACAACCTCAGGATCGTGCTGGGCGAAATCGGCCTCGGGCTCGAACACGTCACCATGGCGCGCATCTACCTGACCGAGTTCAAGCGCGACTACGCCGCCCTCAACGCCCTCTGGCCGAGCTTTTTCGCCCCCGGCCAGCTGCCGGCCCGCACCACCGTGGGCGTCACCGATCTCGCCGTCGGCGCACTGGTCGAGATCGACCTGGTGGCGAGGCGGGGGTAACAGGCGTCAGGCAGCGATCGTCAGCTTGAGTCCCAGCGCCCGTACGACCTTCAGCACGGTAGCGAATTCGGGATGCCCCTCGGCCGACAGCGCCTTGTAAGGGCTGGCCCGGGTCAGGCCGGCCTGCGCGGCGATTTCCGTCATCCCTTCGGCACGGGCGATGTTGCCCAGCGCCTCGGTGATCAGCGCCGCATCGCCATCCTCGAACGCCGCTTCGAGATAGGCGACCACATCGTCCTTGGTCTTGAGATGGTCGGCGCTGGAATAAGCGGTAGTTTCGGGACGCATCTCAGTTCTCCCCGTGCTGGCCATGCCGGTCGGAAAAATCGCCGTCTGGCGAACCTCGACCACGGGTTGGTTGTATCCCATGAGAGACGAACCCGCAGTAGCAGTGACGCTGCTAGCGAGCTTATCCAACCTTCGGTCTGCGGCGCCCCTCACCCCGGCCCTCTTCCCAGAGGGGCGAGGGGACGCTGGAACGGTGACGCACAGGAAATCCTCGCCCCGCTGGGGAGAGGGTGGCCGGCCGGTGAGGGATCGCCGGGGGCGGGACCGATTTGCTCATGCGCGTCGCTTCGGCGTCACGAAGCCTATGGCGAGTCGCTCTTCGGCTTGAGCCGCCAGCACCACCCCTCCCCAGCCCTCCCCATCGAGGGGAGGGTGCCGTCTGAGTGTGAGGTACGGCCAAGGCCACTACCACAGCCGAACACCCTCCCCCTTTGTGGGGAGGGCTGGGGAGGGGGTGGACCGTCGGACAGTGCCCGCGGCTCGCCTCACCCCGACCCTCTGCCCAGCGGGGCGAGGGACGATGGAGCCGAGAGCCAGAGAAAACCCTTGCCCCGCTGGGGAGAGGGTGGCCGGCAGGCCGGTGAGGGGTTGCCTAAGGCAAAGCCCCAAATGAGGACACGCGGCGCGTACGCCTGCCCCGCAAAGGCAAGCCCCGCGTGCGGGACCGTGCCAAAGCTGGAGACAGGTCAGCCCGGATAGGCCTTGACGCGCTGCTGCTGTTCGCCGAGGCCGTCGATGCCGAGGCGCATGGTCTGGCCGGGCTTCAGCCACACCGGCTCCGGCTTGATGCCCATGCCGACGCCCGGCGGGGTGCCGGTGGAGATGACGTCGCCCGGGTGGAGGCTCATGAACTCGCTGAGATAGGCGACGACGTGCGCGACGCCGAAGATCATCGTCCGGGTGTTGCCGTTCTGGTAGCGGTGGCCATCGACTTCGAGCCACATCGGCAGGTTCTGCGGATCGGCGATTTCGTCGCGGGTCACCATCCACGGGCCGATCGGGCCGAACGTGTCGGGCGACTTGCCCTTGGTCCACTGGCCGCCGCGCTCGTTCTGGTAGTGGCGTTCGGACACGTCGTTGACGACGCAGAAGCCGGCGACATGGTCGAGCGCCTGGTCGACGGTGATGTTGGACGCCTTCTTGCCGATGATGACGCCGAGTTCGACTTCCCAGTCGGGCTTCAGCGACGTCTTGGGGATGATCACGTCGTCATTGGGGCCGATGATGGCGCTGGTCGCCTTCATGAACAGGATCGGCTCCTTGGGGATCGCCGCGCCGGTCTCGGCCGCGTGGTCGGCATAGTTGAGGCCGATGCACATGAACTTGCCGACATTGCCGACGCACGGACCGATGCGCTGGCCCTTGTCGAGGGTCGGCAGCTGACGCCAGTCGGCAGCGCGGATCTTGGCCAGGCCTTCGGGCGTCAGGGCCCAGCCGGCGATGTCGGGCACCGCCGACGACAGGTCGCGATAGGTCCCGTCTTCAGCCAGCAGCGCCGGCTTTTCGGCGCCCGAAGCGCCCACACGCAGCAATTTCATGGATCAAATCCCTCCTGAGTTGGCGGCAGGCTTAACCCCTTCGCCGACGCGGAGTCGAGACCAAGTGTGATGGAAAACGTCCGGCGGAGCCCAATTTTGGCCGGCCAACGCCAGCGTCGCGCGGCTGCTTCAGAGGTAGCCGCTGAGACCCGATCCGCCTTGGCCGAGCATGTTCTGCACCTTGAGCAAAGTGGCGTAGTTTTGCACCATGCCCGAAAGCATATTGCCCGACACGCCTAGCGCCGATTTCTCCTCATCGCTCATCGATCGGTACTGCTGGATCATCGCCAGCGGCCCGCCCCCACCCGCATTGAACGTGCCGAGCAGGCCCTGACGCGTCCGCTGGTTCAGTTCGGCCCGCGCGGCAAGCACTTCCGTCGCCGAAAAGTCGCTGCCCTGGTTCAGCGTGATCGTTGCGAGCATCCGGTTGCTGAACGGGCTGAAATCGACCGCCTGGCCCGATTTGCCATGGGCGTCGAAGACAAGCTCCTTGCCGCTATCTCTTGCTGCGGCGGCTTGCTGATCGAGCAACGCCCTCGCCCTTGCAGCTACGTCGGCCGTAGTGGCACTGGACGGCAAGGCGTCGCCCGGGCTGGCCTGATTGAGCAGCGCGTGAACCGGGTCGTTGACGTTGCCGGTGTCGGGCGCCTTGCCAAAATTCTGCCGGGCGGCGGCAAGCCCGTCGAGCAATGCCTGGTGCTGGTTCTGCCAAGCGGCGGTCGCCTGCTCGTCGGCACCAGCCTCGCTCATATAGCTCAAGGCGGCGGTATAGAGGCCGGCATAGTTGCCTGTATGTCGGGCGACCACGACAGCCGGATTGAGCGTGGCATCGAAGCGGGCGCCCAGCGTCGTCTTTGCCGCCGCCTGCTCATCGCTGGTGAAGAGGCCGCCGGCATTGGAAGCGACAGCCGACAAGGTAGCGCGACTCTGGCTGGTGAAATCGACCGCCACCTTGCCGTCGAGCAGCGCCGATGAAATGCCGCTGCTGTCATATTGCTGATCGAACCAGTCGCGCGCCGCCGCCGCGACCTGCGCCAGCGGAGTGTCCGCTTTCGCCGCGCTGCTGGATTGGGCGGCGAGCGCCTTCGCCGCGGGCGACAGCGAGACAGTCGAGGCGGGGGCATCCGACTGGGCGTCCGCCGCGTCGAGCGCGTCGGCGAGGCTGGGCGGCGTTATCATTGCTGCATAGGTGCTGGGGGTAGCGTTTTGCCAGAACGTGGCAGCACTTCCGACGGTCGTCGTCACGAGAGCCTCCTGCGGCGTTTTGCCCCAGCAGGAGCAAACGCCGTGCCACTGACACAAAGCCAGCAGGGCGCGGCATTGCGGGCCGAGGGTGAACACTGGCAGCGGCAATTCCTACCGGCGGCGGCACATTCTGCCGGGGCGAAAGGCGTCGGAGCCTCTGCTCCGCGCCCTGGGCTCTCCCCCTACCCGAAAGGGAAGGCGTCCCCACCCGCGGCTTCGGGTGCCGCGCCGTCGGCGAACAGCTCCGGGCGGGCGCGCGCGAAGGCGAAGAGTTCCACCATCACGGAATCGATGTGGGCCCGCATCGCCGCCGCCGCGCCCTCGGCGCTGCCCGCCACCACCGCGTCGAAGATCGCCTGGTGCTCGGCGATCGAGAAGGCGAGGCGCCTGGGGGTGATGATGAGGCGCCGCGCCCGATCGAGGTTGGAGCGCGCCGCCTCGACCACCGCCCTGATCTTGTCGAAGCGCATGCCGGCGAACAGCAGGTCGTGGAAATCGAGGTCGAGGGCGTGGAACGTCGCCCGGTCGTCGGCCTCGCCTGCCGCCCGCTGCGCCGCCAGATTGCCGCGCAGCGCCTCGAACAGCGCGTCGGTGTGGTCGCCGATCAGCACCCGCAGGGCCTCGCACTCGAGCGCCTTGCGGATCAGCATGTATTCGGTGACGTCGGCCATCCGGACGCGCGACACCACCGAGCCGCGCTGCGGCTGGATGTCGACCAGCCCCTCGCCCTGCAGCCGGGCCAGCGCCTCCGACACCGGAAAGCGCGACACCCCGAGCCGCTCGCAGATGGCGCCCTTGTCGAGCACTTCGCCCGGCTTGAGCTCCAGCGTCACGATGGCCCGCCGCAACTGCTCGGTCACCGAGGCGGTGACGTTGCCACGCGGCGCGGCGACCGGCGCGACGAGAAAATCATAGGGACGGGCTTGCGTCGTCATGCTAACATGTTAGTCAGCCGATGCCCGTTTGGCAACGTGCGGGCCAAGTGGCCGATTGCGCCCGGCCGGCCCCCCGAGAGCCCGAGGAACCCTGAGATGAACGAAGCTGCCCCGATCCCCACCGCCAGCACGCTGGTGCTCAATGCCCAGGACAACGTCGCGGTCGCCCTCGCCAATCTCGATGCCGGGGCGCAGACGGCGCAGGGCGTCACCATCGGCAAGCGGGTGCCCAAGGGGCACAAATTCGCCACCCGCGCCATCGCCAGCGGCCAGCCGGTGGTGAAGTTCGGCCAGATCATCGGCTTCGCCAAAACCGACATCGCCGCCGGCGACTGGGTGCACGAGCACAATTGCGGCATCGGCGAGGAACACGGCGCCTTCGCCCGCGACTACGCCTTCTGCGAGGGCGTGGTGCCGACGGACTTCGTTCCGGCCGGCCAGCAGGCGACGTTTCAGGGCTATCGCCGCGCCAACGGCAAGGTGGGGACGCGCAACTACCTCGGCGTGCTGACCTCGGTGAACTGCTCGACCACGGTCGCCGGCTTCATCGTCAAGGAGATCGAGCGCTCGGGCATGCTCGACGACTACCCCGAGATCGACGGCATCGTGGCCCTCAAGCAGGCCAATGGCTGCGTCATCGACTATCGCGGCGTGATCTTCGATACGCTGAAGCGCACCACCTGGGGCTACGCCACCAACCCCAACATGGGCGGCGTCATCATGGTGGGCCTCGGCTGCGAGGGCTTCCAGATTCCGCGCTTCAAGGAAGCCTACAAGATCGAGGAAAGCGACACCTTCCGCACCATGACCATCCAGGAGACCGGCGGGACGAAAAAGACCGTCGAGGCCGGGGTCGAGGCGGTGCGGGCCATGCTGCCGATCGTCGGCGCGGCGCGGCGCGAAACCGTGCCGGCCTCCGAGCTGATGCTGGCGCTGCAATGCGGCGGCTCGGACGGCTATTCGGGCATTACCGCCAATCCGGCGCTGGGCGTTGCCGCCGACATCCTCGTCCGCAACGGCGGCACGGCGATCCTGTCGGAAACGCCGGAGATCTATGGCGCCGAGCACCTGCTGACCCGTCGCGCCGTGAGCCGCGAAGTGGGCGAGAAGCTCATCGACATCATCCACTGGTGGGAAGACTACGCCGAGCGCAACCGGATGGAGATGAACAACAATCCCTCCCCCGGCAACAAGCTCGGCGGGCTCACCACCATCCTCGAAAAATCCCTCGGCGCCGCGGCGAAGGGCGGCCAGAGCCCGCTCACGGCGGTTTACGGCTATGCCGAGCCGGTAACCGAAAAGGGTTTTGTCTTCATGGACACGCCCGGCTACGACCCGGTTTCGGCGACCGGCCAGATCGCCGGCGGCGCCAATGTGCTGGCCTTCACCACCGGCCGCGGCTCGGCCTACGGCGCCAAGCCGACACCCTCGATCAAGATCGCCACCAACTCGGACATCTATCACAAGATGATCGACGACATGGACATCAACGGCGGCGACGTGCTCGACGGCATCTCGCTCGAAGCCAAGGGCCAGGAAATCTTCGAGGAAGTGCTCGCCGTCGCGTCCGGCAAGCAGACCAAGTCCGAACAGCTCGGCTATGGCGACAACGAGTTCGTGCCGTGGCAGATCGGGGCGACGTTCTAGCCGTCGATGCAGCAGACCCACGTTCTGGTCCGAGGTCGGGTGCAGGGCGTGGGTTACCGCGCCTTCGTCGAGCAGCAGGCCGCGCTGCACCGGATCTCGGGCTGGGTGCGCAACCGGCGCGACGGCAGCGTCGAGGCGGTGCTGGTCGGCGAGCCCGAAGCGGTCGGCAGGATGCTGCATACCCTGCGACGGGGCCCGCCGCTGGCCGTGGTCGACGGCCTGATGACAGGCGAATGGACTGGCCACGTGGGCGCGGGTTTCGAGCTGCGGCCGACCGAATGAGGTTACTTGAGGTGCCGGCCGACATCCATACTTTGGTGCAGGATGCGGACGACTACTATGCCATCCGGACCTGCTTGGTAATAGATCACGTGTGAGCCAGCGAGACGACGGCCGTAGCCGGCAACGATGTCCGAAGGGGAAGCAATGCGGCCCTGGGCCAAAGCCCCCATCGCACTCTCGATCATGCTCAGGTAGGCGTCGGCTTGCGCGACATCCCAACGGCTCGCCGAATACCGCCAAATGTTCTCCAGATCGCGTTCGGCTCGCGGCCTGAGGCTGTAGTTCTTCAACTCGATTGATGCATTCGAGTCAGAAACGCATCGAAATCAAACTCTCTCGCTTCTCCGCTCTCCTCGCCCTCGATCAAGGCGGCGCGGAGCCGTTCGAGCTTCTTCTCGTCTTCGAGCAGACGAAGTGCGGCGGCAACGACTTCGTCGGCCGAGCCATAGCGGCCTTCGCCGATTTCGGCGTCGACGAAAGCGCTCAGGTGGTCGTCAAGGGCAATCGTGGTGTGCTTGGTCATCGATGCCTCCGGGCAACGCGAGCATATCAGGTTGCCACCAGAACTTCATCCGGATCGTCAACAGGGACCCGTCCCGCCCTTGCCGAAGCGACTCCCGATCAATCCTGCCCCTCTGAAGGGAAGAACCTCGGGCGCCGTCATTTCGCCTCCCGCTCGCCCCCCGCCTCTTCCTCCCTGTCGCGGTTGCGCACGATGGCGGCGACGCCCTGGCGCCGGACCAGCTGATAGTTCGCGTGGCGCCGGACGATATCGGCTCGGTCGGCGGCATTGGGCACGGCGCGCTCGGCATCCGCGAGGACGAGGTCGGCGTGCCGGTCGAGGCTGGCGCGGCGGCCGGGATCGCCCTCGCAGGCGGCAACCATCGTCAGCACGTCGAGCATCCGGATGAGCACGGCGGGCGAGGTGGTGGCGTTCTGCCGGATCATGTGCAGCATGGCGTCGGTCAGCCCGTCATAGTCGACGCTGGGGACGAACAGCACCGGCCGGTCGTTGCGCAAGACCACCCCGTTGGGAAGGTGCCTTGGCGCGACGTCGCAGAGCGCGGTGCCGAGCCGGTCGATGACGCTGATGGCGGTATGGGGATCGTTGATCCCCGGCGACAGGGCGCGCACGGCCACCTCGACCAGCTGGCGCACCGCGAATTCGAGATCGGCCGAACTGACGCGCGTCTGGCCGATTGCCGTCGCGTCGCGGATGGCGCCGCCGACGCCCTCGACTTCGGGCACCACCAACGCGATCGGTGCGCCGGGAAAAATGTAGTCGCCTGGCCGGACCAGCAGCCGGACGGTGGTGTTCTGTTCGCTCGCCCAGCTGGCGAGCCCACTTTCGTCGAGCTCCTGCAAATAGCCGCGCCGCGAATCCCTGATCTCTGTCGCCCGGCTCCAGTCGGCCGGCGGCATGTCGATCGGCGCCGTGTCGGAGGTGAGCCGCAGGATGGCCGAATGCACATCGTCGCTGACCAGCTGGACGACGGTATCGACGTTGATCCGCCCGGCCATGTGGCCGACGAAGTAGACCAGCGTCCCCACGCACAGCAGGGCGAGCAGAATGGCAAAGCTCAGCGCCAGGTGCGGCGTGAATGCGCCTTCGTCTTGCGTGCGCACCGACCGCAGGACCATCAAGGCATAGGAGAACGTGCCTAGGAGCGCGCCCAGCGTGATCTGGTTGCCGCGATCGCGGACGAAGTTTCGGAGCAGGCGCGGCCCCATCTGGCCGGCCGCCAGCGACAGCGCGGCGATTGTGATCGAAAAAACGGTTCCCGCCACGCCGATGCTGGAGGAGGCGATCGCGCCGAGGAGCGTGCGGGCGCCCGTCCCACCGCCATTGTATAGCCAGCCGGCCAGCATCCATGGCGGGATGAGGCGGCTATCGTCGACCCATAGCGCCAGCATGGCGAGCAGGATACCGGCGAGCACCAGGAGCGCCGGCACCAGCCAGAAATTGTCGCCCAGGTCGGTGAGAAGCTTGCGCAGTCGAGCGGTCATGCTCGGCTAACACTCGCCCTCCCGACTCGTTCCGCGCGGCTACGGCCGCTGCACGCCCGTCGCACCGACGGCGATGGAAAACACCTTGTCGGTCGAGGTGATGAAGAGCGTGTTGCGGCGCGGCCCGCCGAAGCAGACGTTGGAGACCGGCTTGCCGGTCTTGATGCGGCCGAGCAGCACGCCGTCGGGGTTGTAGACGTTGACGCAGGGGCCGGCGCTGGTCCAGACATTGCCTTCGGTATCGAGGCGGAAACCGTCCGAAAGCCCGGAGTCGATATCGACGAACACCTTGCCGTTCTTGAGGTTGTTCTTGCCCGACACGTCGAACATGCGCATGTGGGCCGGCCAGTTCGGATCGTGGCTACGGCCGGTATCGGACACATAAAGCGTTGATTCATCCGGCGAAAACGCCAACCCGTTGGGCTTGGCGAAGTCGTCGGCGACTACCTTGAGTTCGCCGGTCGAGGGGTCGAAGCAATAGACGTAGCAGCCGTCCTGCTCCTGGTCGGCCTTGTAACCCTCGTAGTCCGAGAGGATCCCGTAGGGCGGATCGGTGAACCAGATCGTGCCGTCCGACTTCACCACGACGTCGTTGGGCGAATTGAGCCGCTTGCCCTTGTACTTGTCGGCGATGGTGGTGATGGTGCCGTCCGGCTCGGTGCGATAGACGGCGCGGCCGCCATGGCTGCACGACACCAGCCGGCCCTCGCGGTCGCGCGTGTTGCCGTTGATGTAGTTGGAGGGGGTGCGGAAGACCGTTACCCCGAGCCCCGGCACCCAGCGCAGCAGCCGGTTGTTGGGGATGTCGCTCCAGACGAGATATCCGCCATCGGCGAACCAGACCGGGCCCTCGGCCCATTTGCACTGGTCGAAGATCAGCTCGAGGTCGGCGATCGGCACCGTCAGGTCGTAGAATTTCTTGTCGATGTATTCGAGCGCGTCGCCAACGATCGCCATTTCCCTGCCCTCTCCCTCGCCGCAAAAACAAATCGGCGCGCGCGATCCAACAGGAACCGCTGTTCGGTCGCAAGCGATTAGATGGTTCGGCGGCGGGTACCGCGCCCCTTCCTTCTCCCCTTGCGGGAGAAGGTGGCGCGAAGCGCCTGATGAGGGGTGCCGGTGATGCTTGCCGCTCCCCCCTCACCCGCCTGCCGGCACCCTCTCCCGCAGGGGGAGAGGGGAGATAGCGCCGAGACTCGCCAGCAGCGAAGGCGCTACCTCTCCGTCGTCATGGCCGGGCTTGACCCGTCCACCCATTGAGCTTCGACGTTTGATGCACGGCTTGCTGGGTCCCGGGGTCAAGCCCGGGGATGCTCGAGGCGGCCTCCGCGGCCTTGCGGACGCGGCGTGCCCCTTACGGGAGCGGGAAGGCTGCCGCCTTCGATCACAAAAATCCTAGCGCAGGCGCCTCACCCCTGCCTTGGTCGGTTCGAACCCGCAGCGCCGATAGAAGCCGTCGAGTTCCGGCCGATAGTCGACGTGCAGCCAGTCAAAGCCTCGGCCGGTGAGGTGCCGCGCCATGGTGCGGACGATCTGCGTGCCGAAGCCACGATGGCGGAAGGCGGGATGCACCGTGGGGTCGAGCAGGAAGGCGTGCACGCCGCCGTCCCAGGCGACGTTGACGTAGCCCACCAGCAGCCCGTCAAGGTAGGCGCAGGCGTGGGTCAGGCTGTGGCGGAAGACGCCGTCGAGTTCGGCGTCGGTCCATTTCGCCCCCAGCGTCAGCAGGTCGGCGGCGCTGGGCCGGACGTCGTAGCGGAACTCGAGGGATTGCTCCGTCATGACACAGGCTGCCGCAGATCGCCGGCCAGCCCGGCGATGATCGGGCAGTCCGGGCGGTCGTCGCCCTCGCAGGCGTCCGCAAGGCCGGCGAGGGTCGAACGCATCTCGCGCAATTGCTCGATCTTGGCATCGAGCGCCGCTATGTGGTTTTCCGTCAATTGCTTGACCTCGGCGCTCGATCGCTGCCGGTCGCCCCAGAGCCGCAGCAACTCGCGGATTTCGTCGATCGAAAAGCCGAGGTCTCGGGCCCGCCGCACGAATCCCAGCCGATGCAGATCGTGGTGGCCGTAGTCGCGATAATTGCTGTCGCGCCGGTCGGCCGACGGAATGAGGCCGATCGCCTCGTAGTGCCGGATCATCTTGGCCGAGACGCCTGAGCGCCGCGCCACTTCGCCGATCTGCATGGGTGACCTATATCAATGCCTCGGGGCTTGACCTTACCATGATTGGAAGGTTGAGACTAGCCGGTGAAGGGAAATCCGCCATGCATGACGATGAGCCGCACCCCAACGAATCGCCGGCGGCCGCGCCAACCGCCGCGCCGGTGCTCGCCCTCGATCCGGTCTGCGGCATGTCGGTCGACCCCGCGACCGCCAAGTGGACCGCCGAAGTCGAGGGCAAGACCTGGTATTTCTGCTCGGAAGGCTGCCGCAACAAATTCGTCGCCGATCCTGCCGCCTATCGGGATACCAGCCGCTTTTCGCTGCCCATGCCGCCCGGCGCCCACCACCATCACGGCCACAAGGCACACGAACAACACGCCGCCCCGGTGCCGAAGGGCACCAAGTGGACCTGCCCGATGCACCCCGAGATCGTCCGCGACGAGGCGGGCGCCTGCCCGCTCTGCGGCATGGCGCTCGAGCCGATGGGCGTGCCCCCCGACGCGCCCAACCCAGAGCTCATCGACTTCACCCGCCGGCTGTGGATCAGCGCCGCCCTCAGCCTGCCGCTGCTGGTCCTCGCCATGGCGCCGATGGCCGGACTGCCGGTAGGGGCGTGGCTCGGCGAAACGGCGTCGGGCTGGATCGAGTTCGTGCTCGCTACGCCCGTTGTGCTCTGGGCCGCGCAGCCGTTCTTCGTCCGCTCCTGGCATTCGCTGCAGAACCGCTCGCCCAACATGTGGACGCTGATCGGGCTCGGGGTGGGCGCGGCCTACCTGTTCTCGGTCGCGGCGCTAGTGTTCCCGGGCCTCTTTCCAATGAGCGCCGGCATGAGCGGGCCGCCGCTCTATTTCGAGGCCTCGTCGGTCATCGTCGCGCTGGTGTTTCTGGGCCAGGTGATGGAACTGCGGGCCCGCGCCGAAACCGGCAAGGCCCTGCGCGCGCTGCTCGACCTGGCGCCGAAGGCGGCCCGCGTCATTCATGGCGAGCACGAGCATGACGTGCCGCTGGATCAGGTGCTGAAGGGCGACCTGCTGCGCATCCGGCCCGGCGATGCGGTGCCGGTCGACGGCATCGTCACCGAGGGCGAGAGCTATGTCGACGAATCGATGCTCACCGGCGAACCCGCGCCGGTCAGGAAGGCCCAGGACGCGGCCGTCACCGGCGGCACGCTCAACGGCGACGGCAGCTTCGTGATGCGGGCGGAACGGGTCGGGGCGGAAACCCGCCTCAGCCAGATCGTCGATCTCGTGGCGACGGCGCAGCGCAGCCGCGCCCCGATGCAGAACCTCGCCGACCGCGTGGCGCTGTGGTTCGTGCCGCTGGTGGTCGCCATCGCCGTCGTCAGCTTCATCGCCTGGATGGCGGTGACGCACGATGTGGCGCAGGCCCTGGTCGCCGCCGTTTCGGTGCTGATCATCGCCTGCCCCTGCGCGCTCGGGCTCGCCACGCCGATGTCGGTGATGGTTGCGACCGGCCGGGGGGCGCGCGCCGGCGTGCTGGTGTCGAACGCGGAGGCGCTCGAGGGCTTTGCCCGGGTCGACACGCTGGTGATCGACAAGACCGGCACGCTGACCGCCGGCCACCCCGAGCTCGACCAGGTCATCGCCGTCAAGGGCGTCGACGAAGGCCGCGTGCTCGCCGTCGCCGCGGCGCTCGAGCGCGGCTCGGCGCATCCGCTGGCGCGGGCCATCCTCAAGGGAGCAGCGGATCGCGGCGCCAAGCGGCTGGCGGTGATGGGCTTTGCCTCGGTCACCGGCAAGGGCGTCACCGGCACCATCGCCGCCCGTCCCGCCGCGCTCGGCAATCTGGCGCTGCTGGCCGACCGGGGCGTCGCGGTGCCCGACAATGTCCGCGAGTTGCTGGGGAATTCACCCATCGCCGACAAGACCGCCATGCTGGTCGTCGAGGCGGGCGAAGTCATCGGCGTCATCACCGTCGCCGATCCGATCAAGCCCACGGCCAAAGCCGCGCTCGACGCGCTGCGGGCCGACGGCATCGAGGTGATCATGGCGACCGGCGACGCCGCGGGCCCGGCCGGTGCCGTCGGCAAGGCGCTCGGCCTGATGCGGGTCGAGGCAGGCCTCACGCCCGAGGGAAAGCACGCCCTCGTCAGCAAGCTCAAGGCCGAGGGGCGGCGGGTCGCTGTTGCCGGCGATGGCGTCAACGACGCTCCGGCGCTGGCCGCGGCGGATGTCGGCATCGCCATGGGCACCGGCACCGAGGTCGCCATCCGGCAGGCGGGCCTGACGCTGTTGCAGGGCGACCTGTCGGCCATCGTGCGGGCGCGCCGGCTGGCCCGGCTCAGCCTCGGCAACATCAAGCAGAACCTCTGGTTCGCCTTCGGCTACAACGCCATCGGCGTGCCGGTGGCCGCCGGGGTGCTCTACCCGCTGACCGGCTGGCTGCTCTCCCCCATGCTCGCCGCCGCCGCCATGAGCTTCTCCTCCGTCAGCGTCATCGCCAACGCGCTGCGGCTCAGGAACGCGAAGCTATAGGGGTGTTGCTTCGCGCCACCCCCTAAGAGAATTGGCTATCTTGAATCTCATCTTTCTGGTCGTCCATCTGCCTTGCTTACGAAACGACCCATAAACGAGCATACCGAGCCTGCTTCGACGAAGCCTCTATTCTATCGTGGCCACAAAATCTCTTATGTTAGGCTGCTGTTTGTCCAATTGAGACTGATTAACGGCGATACTCTTGCCGCCAACAATCTTGCTTCCAGATGTTAGAAGGCAAATCGGTATTCCAAGAGCACTAGAGACTACAGAAGCCGTATTGGCGTCGTTTATCTCAGCTTGAAACATTAGGCGAAACTCCCGCCTGTTGCCCGGAGCACCGGCACCAGTTGGATGAATGCGGAAAGCATTCGGCTGCGCCATCCACACATTCCAAATTTCCTCTCCGATAGCACCGACAACAGTCTTGAACGCGCTTGCAGACGAATTGTTCATTTGAGTCAATCTATTTCCGACATAGCTGTAAATGGCCGGCACAGTCAGCCGGAACTGCGCAGAATTTGTAAAGAATTCCGAGACCGGAGTACCAGGAATTCGGCTTATGCCGTACAATAAAGCGATAACCGCGCGAACGGCACGCTTTGATGATCCGTCAGCAGAAAACGGAATAATCAACCTATCTGCCGCAGACATTGCCATTTCCGTATATATTGTAAAACTTGGATTGCAATCAACAAACACTGTACAATCCAATACGTCCCATGCTTGCCTTACGTCCGCGATCAAGTCACTCAGCCAAGTATGAACAAGTCTCCACGCGTCAGCCGGTCCAGGCCGAGTCGCATTGTAGACTCGTGAGGTTTGAATCTCTAGCTCTTCATCACCAACAACCAGATACACGTTGTCGGGCACATTGTGATTTATAGCACTGACTCTTGTCACGTAATTAGAGCCGGTGCGAGGATTTACATAAGGACTGCGGATGCGTTCGTCAATATAGCTGGCTATGGTCTTCTTCGGACGCGCCATTGCGATGGCGTCCAGTTGCTGTTCGCCGCGCTCCATGCCTCCCAGGAGCATGCTAGAGGAGTTCGCCTGGGGGCAAACGTCGACGACCAGGACGCGTTCATTGGGATGCTGACGAGCATACTCGCAAGCGATTTGAAACGTGAGATAGCTCTTGCCCACGCCACCTTTGTTGTTCCAAAGCGCATAGATAGCCATGTGGTTCTCCGTTGATCTGTCCGCAGCCGGGTGTGAAACGTATGGCACATCAGCGCGCATTAATGGTAAGCAAAGTGGGTGGCGGCACCAATTCGCCAGTTTGCCAACCGGCCTCCCGGCGAGCGCTGAAGCTGAACGGTGCGAACCCACTCGCACATTGATAGTGGCCTTTCATTCCCCGCCAGTCCGCCCCGCGTTCTCGGCTGGCCCCCGCGACGGGACTCGGGCTTAGCCGCAGGCGGACCTCGAAGGGGATGGCTGTGGCGGATCGGGCGGAAGTGCAGCAATTGCTGGCGGGGGGGCGTCGGGACTTCGTGGACCTCGACTGCTCGGGGCAGAGCCTGGCCCGGCTCGACCTCGCCGATTGCCGGTTCGAGGGCTGCACCTTTCGCGACGCCGATTTCACCGGCGTCGACCTCGCCGACGCCACCCTGGTGCGGTGCATCGCCCCCAAGGCGCGGTTTCGCGGCGCCGACCTGTCGGATGTGCGCTTCGAACGCTGCGACCTGACCACCGCCGATTTTTCGAGCGCCCGGCTCGCCGCGGGCCGCTTCACCGACTGTCGGCTGAGCGGGGCGAACTTCGCCGACGCCGGTGGCATCGACGTCTTCTTCCGCGATTGCCTGCTGGTGGGCGCCAACCTGCGGAAGATGAACTTCCGCAAGACCGAACTGCAGGGGCTCGACATGAGCGAGGCCGAACTGGCCGACGCCGACTTCCGCGACGCCGTGCTGGAGCGCTGCTCGCTGCGCGAGGCCAACCTCAAGAACGCCCAGTTCAAGGGCGCCGACCTCAGGGCCTGCGACCTCGGCAGGATCGAGATGGCCGACGCGCCGATCTTCAAGGGCGCCATCATCTCCAAAGCCCAGGCCGCCGACCTGCTGCGCGGCTTCGGCCTGAAGGTGATGTGACGGACCTAGGTGTTGGGGAACGCCGGTCCCTTGCCGCCTTCGGTCGGCACGTATTCGTAGCCGACATAGCCAGCATACCCATGCGCCGTGAGCCAGTCGAGGCGGGGGCCGATATCGAGCGAGCCGGTGCCGGGCTCGTGCCGGCCGGGGGTATCGGCGAGGTGGACGTGCGCCACCCGGTCGAGGCGCCCGTGGAGGAGGTCGATCGGCTCGCCCATGACGCCGGCATGGTAGATGTCGTAGAGCAGCCGGATTTCCGGTCGCGCCACCTCGTCGACGATGTCGAGGCCCTCGGTGGTCGAGGTGAGGTAGTAGCCGGGATGGTCGACGCGGTCGTTGAGCGGCTCCAGCGCGATGACGACACCGCTGCCGGCGACGATGTCGGCCGCCCGCTTGAGGCACTCGACGATGCCCTTGTGCTGCGAGGCGCGACTGACGCCGGCGACGAGATTGCCGCCCTGCGCGATCATCAGCTTTGTGCCGAGGTCCTGCGCCGCCTTAAGCGACGCCCTGACGCCGGCGAGGAAGAAATCGTGCGTCATGGGGTTGGTGATGTTGGCGATCGGCTCGCACAGAATGCCGGCGAGCGGCAGGCCGGTCTCGGCGAGCGCCCGCTTGATGCCGGCCAGGTCCTTGTTGCTCCAGGTCCAGAACTCGACGGCATCCATGCCGGCGGCCTTGGCGGCCCGGATGCGGTCGCCGACATCGGCATGTTCGCGGCGATAGAGCAGTTCGATACAGGCCGAATAGCGCAAGACTTGCCTCCTCATGACGGCGCGCATCAGGACGCGTCGGCCCTCTCAATTCAAGTGGGGCTGCAAGGTTTTTGCCCGGGGCGGTGGTTCGACAGGCTCATCACGAGGGCGGTGGGTAAGCCACCGCCCTTGGTAGCCCCCGTGGCGAGCCTGTCGAACCACGAGGGCGGGCACTCTGCCCGGGGGTCAGGCAGGCATCGGCTTTTCGCAATCGACCATCCACGGGATGCCGAAGCGGTCGGTCAGCATGCCGAAGCGCAGCGCCCAGAACGTTTCCTGAATCGGCATGGTGACGGTGCCACCCTCGCTCAGCGCCGCAAAAACCCGGTCGGCCTCGTCGGCGCTCTCGATCACCAGCGACACCGCAAAACCCTGTGGCGCCTGGAACCGACCGCCGGGCGCGTCCGAGCCATAGAGCTCGGCACCATCGCCGAGATCGAGCCGGGCATGCATGATCATCTGTTGCTCGGCGGCGCTCAGCCCCTCGGACATGCCGGTCTGGGCGAAGGTCATGAGCTGTGGTTCGCCCCGCCCGACGGCCTTGCCGTAGAACCGGAAAGCTTCGGCGCAGGTGCCGTTGAAGTTGAGATACGGGACCGATTTCATGGCAAATTCCTCCACTCGTTGTCGAGCAGACTAGGCATCTCGCGTGTCAGGAGCAACACGCTCAGGCCGATCGCGCCGACAGGAAGACCTCGGGCACGAAGTCGAACTCCTGGTCGAAGGGGAAGGTCGGATGGGTCTTGCGGTTGCGGGGCAGCCGCTCGACGTACTGGTCGACCACGCCGGGCGTCAGCGCCATGAGGCTCGGATTGGCGATCGGCGCCAGCTCGGGCGACAGATAGCCCGACTTCACCACCACGATCCTGGCGCGGCGCGGGTCGAGCCCGAGGCGGGTGAAATCGGCGATGTTGTGGAACGGCCGCCGCCGCGCCGTGACCACGAGATCGATGCCCCCGATCCTCAGCACCGCCTCGCGCTGCGTCGGATCATCGGTCAGCAGCAGATAGCGCACCTCGGCGTTGACCTCGACGGGTCGGCTGTAATTGTCGAGCGTGCCGCCGATCTTGAGGTCGAGGCGCGCGCCCACCCCCGCCTCGTATGCCGCATCGGTCGCCGGCCGGTCGCAGATGCCGGCAAACACCACGCCCGAGGCACCCGCCTCGAGCAGCGCCTGCAACACTTCGGCCCGGTCGCCGACGCCGCCGCCAGTCGGATTGTCCCCCGATTCGGCCAGCACCACCGGCTGCGTCGGGCTGGCGATGGCGAGCGCTACGCATTCGTCGAGCGAACCGGTCTTGGTGCCGAAGGCGAACTGGCGCCGCACCATCCAGTAGCGCATGGCGATGCGGAGCGCCGCCTCCTTCATCGCCGGCACGTCGGTGCCGGTGATCACGGCGGCGGCGGTTGCCCGCGGCTCGTCGGCCCACACGTACCCCACCTGCAGCGACGCGTCCCAGATGCCCTCGGGCGCCTCGATCTCCGGCAGCCGCGCATAGAGCGACTTAGCGGGTTCATCGACCGTGGAAGAGCGTTCGCCGGGCACCACCACCGGGATCGGCGCCCAGAGCAGTTTTGGCCGCTCGCCGGTCTCGAGGCACTTGACCAGCATGGCAAGCGCGCGCCGCATCGTCTCCTCGACGTCGATGTGCGGCGCCGTGCGATAGGTGGAGAACATGTCGAGCCCGTCGATGATCCGCTGCGACAGGTTGCCGTGGAGATCGTAGCTGGCCGAAATCGGCACCTCGGGCCCGACCACGGCCCGCACCGCCGAAATGAAATCGCCCTCGCAATCCTCCATGCCCTTGACGAACATCGCCCCGTGCATGGCGAGGTAGACGCCGTCGAACGGCCCCTGCTCGCTGAGCCCCGCGAGGATTTCCGCCTTGAACGCCTCATAGGCCTCGGGCGCCACGGGTCCCCCGGGGATCGCCCGCGCGTGCAGCAGCGGCACATAGGTCGCCGGATAGCGCCGCAGGAAACCGAAGTAATTGTCGTTGAGAAGCGCCTCGCCACGCAGCACACGGAACGCGTCGGGGGGGATAAGCACGGGATTATAGGTCGAGCACTCGGTATGGAGCCCGGCGACGGCAATACGCATGGAAGTGGTCTCTATTTGTCGAAATGAACTGCCTGGAGGGTCTGTTACGACAATCCGCCGATTCGGTGTCGTAGCCGACCGCCGCCCCTTGCTTCTCCTTTGGAGAGCACTGCCTCGCCTCTTCCTTCTCCCCTTGCGGGAGAAGGTGTCCCGATAGGGACGGATGAGGGGGACCACTGGCGTTCGCGGCTCCCCCCTCACCCGCCTGCCGGCACCCTCTCCCGCAAGGGAGAGGGAAGCTTTGGGGCAAGTTTGGCTACTCGTCCGACCAGTTGCCGTAGAGGTTGGGCAGCAGGCCGCAGACGGCGGCGAAGCGGGCGAACGATTTGTGCTGCGGCAGCGTCCAGCCGGTTTCGGCGATGGCCGACAGACGCGGGAACACCAGGCGGTCGAACACGGCGCGGTCGGTCATCGGCTCGCCCCAGATGCAGGCCTGGACGCCGAGGAAGTGCTTCTGCTGCGCATCGCTCCAGCCGGCGACCGGATCGAAGCTGTAGGTCTGCTCGACGCTCGACCAGCCGGCCCAGCCGGCGCCCGGTTCGGCCCACTCGTTGGATTGCGACATGTCGAGGTAGTAGGCCTGGCCCGGCGACACCACCACGTCGTAGCCCCGCTCCGCCAGGGCGGCGTTCACTTCCACCGACCGCCAGCCGACGAGGTAGACCTTTTCCTTGTCGACGACATCGCCATGCGCCACTTCCTCCCAGCCGCCCGTGATGCAGCCGCGCGAGGCAAGGAAACCCTGGACGCGCTTGAGGAAGATCGATTGCAGCACGGCGGCGCCTGAGCCTTCGATGTCGTCGGCGCCGTGCGTGTTGGTGATGACGCCATTGCGCCGCGCGTGAGCTTCGGCTGCCGCGTCGCCGGCGAGTTCGCGCAGCCTCGCCAGCGCCACGGGCGAACCGGACCAGGCGCCGAGCGGCACCTCGTCGGCGCCGACGTGGATGATCCGCGACGGAAACAGCTCGATCATCTCGTCGAAGATCGTCTCGAGAATACCGTAGGTCTTCTCGTAGGCGGGGTTGATGCAGTTGTTGGGGAAGCCCTGCACCGACGAGTAGTCGCCGGTCTCGCCCGGATCGCGCAGTTCGGGGATCGCCGCCTGCAGCGCAAAGCAGTGGCCGGGAATGTCGAACTCCGGGATGACAGTGATGCCGAGCCGGCCGGCCATGCCGACGATGTCGCGGATCGCCGGCTTCGAATAATAGCCGCCCTGCGGCGCGGCTCCCGAGCCGAGGAGCGGCGGGATCGGCAGGCCGTGGCCGCGCCAGGCACCGATTGCGGCAAGGCTCGGGTAGGCGTCGACTTCGACGCGCCACGCCTCGTCGTCGGAGAGGTGCCAGTGGAAGCGGTTCATCTTGTGCCAGGCGAGGAGCCGCAGGAACTGCTTGACCTCGGCGGTCGAATAGAACTGCCGCGCGACGTCGAGATGGCTGCCGCGGAAGCCGCTGCGCGGCGCATCGACGATCCGCCCTTCGGCCGGGAACACGAAAGTCTCGGGATAGTGCCGCGCCCCGCGCCAGATCTGGCCGAGCGTAATGAGGCCATAGAGCAGGCCCGTCGGTCCGCCGGCGGAGACGGTGATCGTCGCGCCGAAGTCGAGCTGATAGGCTTCCTCGCCCATCGGCCGGACCTGCAACCGGACGGGTACGCCGCCCTCGGCCTCCGGCCGCACAATGCCCTCGGCCGGGAACAGGCTGCCCGTCAGCTCGGCGAAAGCGGCGACGGCGGCCTCGCCTGCCTCATCGGCGGCAATGATCGCGAGGCCGGCGGGAACGCCGATGCTGCCGACGGTCGCAACGCTGTTGGGCCACGGCACGATGGCAAGCTGCACGGGCGCCTTGCCCGGCCCCGGCACGGGGTAGCGCACGGTGCCCTTGCGCAGCGGCGCGTTCTGGCCCTTGGCGACGGTAGGCGTCGTGGCGACGCCAATCGTCCGGCCGTCGGCCAGCGCCACGTAGGCGGCCGTCGCGCCGTCGCTCCAGTGCCGCAACGAGTAGCTCAGGCCTTGCACCTCGACCAGCATCCGCCCGCCCGGCTCGAGTATATAGCCCGCCGGCGCCTTGAACTCGGTGTGGTTCGAAAGCCGCGCCCCGAGCGTCGCCCCGACGATCGTCGCCGCCGGATCGATGCGGGCGGGACCCGACACGCAGAGCGAAAAATCGGCAATGGCCTCGCGGCCGGCATTGGTCAGCTCGAGCGTATAGAGCAGCGGCTCGCCGTCGTGCGGCGGGGTCCAGCGGGTTTCGAGACGAAGGGGCGTGGGCATGAGAAGTCCTTGGCGGGATGGTCAGAAAGTGGGGCCGTGCCCGGGTGAGAAGCAGGCTGGGGGAGTTAGGCCGCAATCAGGGCTGTGCGCTTTCCGAACCCCTCCCCGGCCCTCCGGCAAGGACGGCAATCGCAAATGACTTTCGCAGGTCGTCGATGGCCCGTATCCCAGAGCCTGAGTATGCCGCGTCCGCCCTCTCCCCTTGTGGGAGAGGGTGCCGGCAGGCGGGCGAGGGGTCGGCCACCGACACATCGCCGGTGGAGAGCACTCCTCATCCGCTCCTTCGGACCACCTTCTCCCACAGGGGGAGAAGGCGAGGCGACGCCCTGCCAAACGGTCACCAGACCGCGTGTTCCCGCCCATATGCGAGAACCCTGCCCCGAACGGGGAGGCGCCGCGTGGGGCCGGAGAACATGGCGGCGGGCAAGCCAACATCAGTCCCCCAGCGGCTGGGAATCGTCGCCGTCACGGTTGACGACGAGCTGGTGCTTGATCCGGCGCATCGAGCCGATGGCCCGGTCCTGCATGCGGGTGGCGACGGTCTGGGCGACGACGTCGATCATGGCGAGATAGGCGTAACGGGCGGCCGAGGGACGGAGGATGTCGTCCTCCTCGTGCATGTCGATGCCGAGCAGGATGTCCGAATGCTCGGCGACCGGCGAGTTCGGGCGGGTCAGCACGATGCGGTCGAGCCCGTATTCGCCGGCGATGGCGAGGGTGCGGGCCAGCTCCATGTTGCGGCCGCTGACCGAGGAGGCGAGGATCACCGTGCCCTTGGGGGCGGCGGCGGCGCGCATCAGCTGCGCCTGGTGGTCGATCGAGGCGGTGACCTTGAGGCCGAGCCGGAACAGGCGGGTCTCGAATTCGCTCGCTACCATCGAGGAGGCGCCGCCCGAGCCGTAGCAGAGCACGTAGCCGGAGCCCGCGATACGCTCGGCCGCCCGTTCGAGCGCTGCCGGATCGAGGCTTTCGAAGAAGCCGTAGAGCGTCGACTGGGCGGCGTTGACGATATGGCGGGCGATGTCGAGCGCCGTCTGCGGCCCGGTCGGCGGCACCAGATAGCGCTGCCCGACCATGCGGCTCTTGGCCAGCCGGACCTTGAACTCGGAAAAGCTCTGGCACCCCAGCCGCCGGCAGAAGCGGGTGATGGTGGGCGGGGAAATCTCGGCGCGCGCCGCCAGCTCGACGATCGAGCCAGATGCCGCGGCGTCGACGTCAGACAGCACGATATCGACGAGCCGCCGCTCCGACCGGGAAAAGCTTTCGCGCTCCGCCTGCAATTGCCCGACCATATCGAGCATTTCAGCGCTCCTCCCGGCCCGTTCCGGGCCTTGTTGTGCGTATCGCCCGACGGCAGCGGCTGAGCTGCCCGCCAGCGGTCAGGCCGCGTTGCCGACCGCGCGGCCGGCCGCGTCGAACAGGTGCACCTGCGCCGGGTCGATGGTGATCGAGACGGGCTGGCCCACCTCGATGTCGGGCTCGCCGTCGAAGAGCGCGGTGAACGTCTCGCCCGCCTCCCGCTCCAGCGGCGAGTAGGCGATGGTGTGGATGCCGAGCCGCTCGATCAGCGTCGGCGTCAGGGAAAGCCCGAAGCCGGTGCCCCCCAGCGCGACGTGCTCGGGACGGATGCCGACGGCGACCCGCTGCCCGACCAGCGCTCCGGGGCCCGGGCGCGGCACGACGATGGTCCCGAGCGGGCCGAGATCGACGGTGACCCCCTCGCCCGAGGCGGCTGTGGCGGTCCCCTCGATGAAGTTCATCTTCGGATTGCCGATGAAGCCGGCGACGAACCGGTTCTGCGGGTGGTTGTATAGATCGAGGGGCGAGCCGACCTGCTCGATGCGGCCGGCGTTGAGCACGACGATCTTGTCGGCCATGGTCATGGCCTCGACCTGGTCGTGCGTCACGTAGATCATGGTGGCGCCGAGATCCTTGTGGAGGCGCATCAGCTCGATCCGCATCTCGGTGCGGAGCGCCGCATCGAGGTTGGAGAGCGGCTCGTCGAAGAGGAAAATGCGCGGCTCGCGCACGATGGCGCGGCCGATGGCGACGCGCTGCCGCTGCCCGCCCGACAGCGTGCCCGGACGCTTCTGCAGATGGTCGTTGAGCTGCAGGATGCGGGCCGCTTCTCCCACCTTGGCCTTTATCTGTGCCTCGGGCAGCTTTTCGACCCGCAGCGGGAAGGCGATGTTTTCGAACACGCTCATGTGCGGGTAGAGCGCGTAGCTCTGGAACACCATGGCGATGCCGCGCTTGACCGGCGGCAGGTCGTTGACCCGCTGCCCGGCGATGATGATGTCGCCCTGGGTGGTGGCCTCGAGCCCGGCGATCATGCGCAGCAAGGTCGACTTGCCGCAGCCGGACGGGCCGACGAACACCACGAATTCCTGCGGCTCGACGTCGAGGTCGACGCCCTTGATGACCTCGGTGCCGCTGAAGGATTTCTGCAGGTTGGAAAGCGTGAGTTCGGCCAAGGGGCGGGCGCTCCGGAAAATTGGGGGTTTGGGGCAGCCGCCTGGGGCGCCCGGACCTCGTCCTTCGACAAGCTCAGGATGAGGTCCTCCGGTGGGACCTCGCCTGGCCCTCATGGTGAGCCTGTCGAACCACGAGGGCGCAGCCACCGGCCGCGACAGAAACCGGGCGGCCAAAGCCGCCCGGCAGGTGCAAAAGTTATTCGAACTGCTTGATATCGCCGGCCGCCTTGGTGAGGGCGTCCTTGGGCTCAGCCTGGCCGGTGACGACCGACTGGACCATGGTGATCATCGAGTTCTGCAGGCCCTTGTAGTCCTTGAACAGCGGCTCCGGGCCACCGAAGGCGATGCCGTCGAGGAACGGCTTCCAGGTCGGGTCCTGGCTGACCAGGTCCTTGACCCCGTCCACCGGACGGAGCGGCGTCAGGCCGTGCGTCTTTTCATAGGTGAACTGGTTGTCGGGGTTGGTGAGCCACTTGGCGAGATCCATCGCCTGCGCCTCGACGCCCGTGCCCTTGAAGATGGCAAGGCTGTCGGTGATCAGCAGCGTGCCCGGGCCCTTGGACGAGGGGCCGGTCGGCAGCGTATCGACGCCCCAGGTGATGGTCTTTGGCACCTGGTTGCGCACCCACGGCCCGCCTTCGATCATGGCGACCTTGCCGTCCGAGAAGATCTTGATCATGTCGTCCTGGTCGTAGGCCGACGGGCCGTCTTCCGACACGGGAACCAGCGACTTATAGAACGTCAGCGCGGCGAGGTTTTCGGGCGAATCGAGGGTGATGTTGCCCTTGTCGTCGGTCACGGTGCCGTTGTTGGTATACACGAAGTGCAGGAACTGGTGCATCGTGTTGTCCATGGTCTTGGCCGGCAGGCCGTAACCGGGGACACCCGTCTTGTCCTTGATGGTCTTGGCGTCGGCCAGCAGTTCGTCCCAGGTCTTGGGCGGCTTGTTGGGGTCGAGGCCGGCCTTGGTGAACAGGTCCTTGTTCCAGAACAGCGCCTTGGTCGAGAAGGCGGTCGGGATGCCCCACTGCTGACCGTTATAAGTCACGGTGTCGACGATGTGCGGGTAGTAGGCGGCCTTTTCGGCATCGGTGTAGGTCACCGGCACGATCAGGTCGCTGTCGGCGAACTGCTTCAGCGTGCGCGAGCCGACATAGGCCAGCGCCACCGGGGTGCCGGCCGCGGCGAGCGTCGTCACCTTGTCCTGGCACTGGTCCCAGCCGACGAGTTCGACCGACACCTTGTAGCCGGGGTTCTTGCCTTCCCACTGCTTGATGAGATCCGGATAGGTCTCGGCGAGCGTGTCGCCGCACTGGATCATCGCGACGGCCTTGTCGTCCGCATAGGCGGCGTGCGGCGCCGTCGAAGCCAGCAGAGCGACCGCCGCCCCACCGAGGATCATGCTGTGTTTGGTCATTATACCATCCCTTGCTTGTTTACTGCCGCCCCGAAAGGCCGGCGAGTTCCCTGTTATTTTACGATTTCAAGGCACCGGCGGTCATGCCGGCGACGAGATACCGCTGCAGAAAGAAGAAGACGATCATCACCGGCAGCACGCCGACGAAGCTGGCGGCCATGAGCTCGTTCCAGACCACCCGCTCCTTGCCGAAGAAGGAATAAAGGCCGACGGCGAGCGGCATCAGTTCGGATTTGGAATTGAACGTCAGGGCGAAAATGAACTGCGTGGCATAGGCGCCGATGAAGGTCGCGATCCCGACCACCATGATGCCCGGCATCGCCAGCGGCACCATGATGCGGCGGAAGATGTAGAACCGGCTCGCCCCATCCACCCAGGCCGCCTCGTCGAGCTCCCTGGGGACGCTCATCATATAGGTCCGGAGCAGCCAGATGGCCGTCGGGATGAGGAACGCCACGCCCGGCACGATCATGGCGTAATAGGTGTTGAGCAGGCCCAGCGTGCGCATCAGCCGGTAGAGCGGGATCAGCAGCACGGCGCCCGAGAACATGTTGACCGCGAGGAACGCGCCCAGCAGCAGGCCCTGCCCCTTGAACTTGAAGCGGGCGAAGGCATAGGCGGCCGGCACCACCAGGATCAGCACCACGATGGTGATCGACAGCGAGATGAACAGCGAATTGAAGATGTAGCGGCCGAGCAGCGGCACGCTGCTCCACATCGTCACATAGGAATTGAACGAGGCGTCATCCGGCCAGAACACGTAAGGCGACGAAAACAGGTGGTCGAGCGGCCGCAACGAGACGCGGAAACCTTCGATGAACGGCGACAGCACGAACAGCAGGAAGGCGGTGATGCCGAGATAGATGCCGACCTTTTGCAGCAGCGTGTACCGATCGATCATCGGCACTTCCTGCGCCACGGCTCGGACCTTGGCTGGCTTGGCGGCGACACCGCCGGCGACGGGAACGTCGGTCATCGGGCATCATCCCTGGACAGGCGGCTGATCATGCGGAAGTAGACGAGGCAGAAGAGCGACAGGAAGATGCAGATCAGCACCGCGCGGGCCGAGCCCTCGCCGTATTTGTAGGAGCCGATCGCCGTCTTGTAGGTGTCGATGATCATCGTGGTCGTCGTGCCGCTCGGCCCGCCCTGCGTCAGGATCCAGATGATGTCGAACGAATTGAACGTGGCGATCAGCGACAGCATCGACATCGTCACCACCGCCGGCCGCATCAGCGGCAACGTGATGCGGCGGAAGCGATACCAGCGGTTGGCGCCGTCCGACCAGGCGGCCTCGTAGAGGTCCCGCGGGATCGACTGGATGGCGGCGAGGAAATAGATCGTCACCACCGGCACGCCGATCCAGACGTCGGTGAGAATGGTCGACCAGAACGCGCTCCAGCCATAGGCAAGCCAGGCGAAGGGCGTGTTGATGACGTGGGCGTCCTGCAGGATGCCCGAGATGGCGCCGAACTGGCCGTTATACATCCACCCCCACATGAAGATGCCGATCGCCATCGGAATGATCCATGGCGGCAGCGTCAGCACGCGGAACAAAGCGCGGCCCGGCACGGCCGAATTGAGCAGCACGGCGCCGGCGGTGCCGATGACCATCTTGAGGCCGACCGAACAGAACGTCCAAAGGAAGGTCCGCCCGATCACCAGCGCGAAGGAGTCGTTGAAGATCTTGGAATAGTTGTCCCAGCCCACCCAGTGATAGCTCTTGGGCAGGCCGGCATTGGTGAAGCTGAGATTGATCGTATCGACCAGCGGATAGGCAACGATCACCAGCACGTAAAGCGTTGCCGGAATAAGGAAGACCAGGGCGAAGATGGTGGCGCTTTTCGAGCTGGTCATGGTCCCCTCCCCTCCGTCAGGCTGCCGCTTCGGCCACGTCCTGGCCGGCAAGCGCTGCGTCGAACCGGGCCCAGATGCCGGCCATGTCGATGACGCTGCGCGTCTTGCGCGCCTGGTCCATGGTGAGGGCGAGGAGGCCCGCCTCGAGCGCGTCGACCACTGAAACCGGCAGCGGGCTGCCGTTGACGAGGTGCCGGGCGATGTCGCGCGCCATCTGCTCGTCGGCGCCGTAGTGCACCGAGAGCTCGGTGCCGGTGTAGACGGTATCGATCAGCTTCTGGCTGGTCCGCGCGTCATGCACGCGGAAGAAGTTGCGTACGAAATCGCCTTCCGCCTGGCCCTTGACGCCCATCACCGCGAAGCGGCGGAACTCGTCCGGCACGTTGAGGTTGGTGTGGAAGCACAGGGTCGAGCCGTTCTCGTATTCGACGATCGCCTGCTGGTAGTCGATGATGTCGGCATCGGTATCGAAGACCCGGTCGATGGCGTTCCAGCCGCCCGGCTTGCGGTAGTAGACCTCGAGGTCGTTGATGCCCTGCACCTCGGGCGCATTCTTGGGGATGAAGGTCTTGCGGCCGCCGAAGCTCGAGACGTATTTCGGCCGGCAGCCCATGACGCCATTGTAGAGATCGAGGTCGTGGCAGCACTTTTCGAGCATGAAGCTGCCCGAATAGCGCTCGTAGCGGCGCCAGTCGCGCTGGAAGAACGCGCCATGGTAGGGCGCGATATGCTCGGCGGCCTCGATCGAGACCACCTCGCCCAGCAGCCCGTCCGACTGCGCCTTGCGCAGGTCGACATAGAGCGGGGCATAGCGCAGCACGAGGCCGACCATGACGTTGTCGGAGCCGTACTGGTTGATGAGCTGGGCCAGCGCCATGGTCTCGGCGACCGTCGTCACCACCGGCTTTTCGGTGAACACCTTGCAGCCGGCCTCGAGCCCGGTGCGAATATGGCCGAGATGCATGTGGTTGGGCGAGCCGACCATCAGCAGGTCGAGCTTTTCGGCCGCCAGCATGCCTTCGAGGGTGTCGTAGTGCTGGCCCGTCGGTACGCCGTATTGCTCGGTATACGAGAGCCCGAAAGGCTCCGGATCGACATGAGCGACGACGGTGAACTCATCGCCGAGCGTCGCCGAAAAGATGCGCGCCAAATATCCGAGCCGATAGCCCAGCCCGACAATCCCTACCCGCATTTGTAACCAAACCCTATGCTTGAACACAGCGCCGCGATTTCTCGCGGAGGCCCTTACCGTGAAAATTCTTTCAACAATCAAGAAGGAGATGACAAATCTGTCAAGCGGGATTCGGCCGAATTCCGTGGAATTCTGTTCCCGAGGCGGCGCTACATGAAATTTTTGTTCAGGAATGCAGCGCCTTGCACAACGTAGAGGCACGTTGCGCCGGTCGGTCGGTCCGGGGTTGGGCGGCGGCTAGGCCGCCGCGTCGGCGAACGGATCTTCCACCCGCGGCCAGATCGGGCGGTCGAGCTTCTTGTAGGCGGTGACACGGGGGTTCGACGGGTAAGGAGCACCGGCGTCGATGTAGACGATCTCGGCGGCAATCGGCGCGAACCCGGCATAGAAGTGGTTGGTGGACTTCACCAGCAGCATGTCCTTGGCGAAGGGATCGATGCCGAGGTTGGAAAAGATATCCGGCTCGAACGTCTGCGTCCGGTTGGTATTGAGGATGATGTCGATCTCGGTACCGACGAGCCGCACCACCGCCGAAGCGCCGAGCGGCACGACGCTCTGGCCGAAGCTCTGGAACGACTCGGCCACCGCCCGGCGCACTTCGACCATGGCATCGATCGGCGCGCCGCCATCGGGGCCCGCCTTGCCGCCGAAACGCAGCGTCATGACCGCGCCCTCGCCCGCCGCCCGGCAGAAGCTGACGGCGACGGGGTCCCAGATGGTGGCGATGGCGAACCGGTCCATGCCGCGCTCGAGCATCCGCCGCAGGATCAGCGTGCCATCCCCGGCGACGCCACCGCCCGGATTGTCCCAGACGTCGGAAATCACCACCGGCTTACCGGAGCCGGCCGCCGCAAGGTGGGCGGCACGGTCGAGCCCGCCGTCGATCGAGAACTGCGGCATCATGGTCTTGCCGCGCAGCGAAAAGACTTCGAGCCCGAGCTTTTCGGCCAGCGCCTCGCCCTTGAGCCGGTCGCCGTCGGAGATGACCAGCACGCGGGTGCCCAGTTCGGGCACGTCGCCGGCCATGAAGCCGTGGATCAGCGACACCGACAGGATACCGTCATGGCCCTGCAGCGCCTTGGCGCGATCGACCCAGGAGCGCATCGGCTCGCGGCTGGTCGGGAACACTTCGATCATGCGGCAATCGAAAACGCTCATCACCGGCCGGATCTCGCCGCGCATCGCCCGCAGCGCCAGGTCGACGACGTGCTCGCCGCGCTCGTAGAAATCGGTGTGCGGGAACTCGAGGAAGCTCGCGAGGATGCTCGCATTGGCGACGCGCTTCGCCGTCAAATGCGAATGCGGATCGAGTTCGGCAGCGACGATCATGTCCGGCCCGACGATGGCGCGGATGCGCTCCAGCAGGTCGCCTTCGCAATCGTCATAGCCCTGCGCGACCATCGCGCCGTGGAGGCCGAGGATCACGCCGTCGACCGGCATGGCGGCCTGCAACTGGCCGAGAATCTCGTCGCGCAGTTCCTCATAGGCCCGCCGCTGCAGCAGCCCGCCCGGTTCGGCCCAGGCCGCCGTGCCTTCCACCACATCGAGCCCTTCCTTCTGCGCCAGCCGGCGGAGCACCACGATCGGCGAGGAGCAGAGGGTGGGGGTCGGCGGATGCTGGCCGGGCGGCGCGTAGAGCGCCGACTCGAACGAGGCCCGGTCGGTAGGGACCGGCGAAAAGGTATTGGTTTCTGTCGCCAGCGAGGCGGTGAAGATGCGCATCGAGGGATCAGCCCTGCGGCACGTAGGCGATGGCGTCGATCTCGACCCGGATGTCGATCATCAGCCGCGCTTCGACCGTCGTGCGCGCCGGCGGCTCGGTGGGGAAGAACTTCGAATAGGCCCGGTTGAAGGCTTCGAAGTCGCGCGCGTCCTGCAGCACGCAGGTGGTCTTGACGATCTGGTCGAGCCTGCCCCCCGCGAGCTTCAGCGCCGCCTCGATATGGGCCATCACCTGGTTGACCTGCGCCTCGATGCCGCCCGAAACGATCACCCCGTTCGCGTCCGTCGGCACCTGGCCGGAGACATAGACGAAATCGCCCGCCCGCACGGCCGGCGACAACGGACGGTTGGGCGTCGTGCCATAGGCGATCTTGGTGGGCATGGGGGAAGCTCCGTCGGGCCAAATAAAGGCCTTTAGTGTAAATTCCTTACATGATTTCGCGTCAAGGGGCGAAATCGAGCCATTGGCGGTTGCCTTTCCCGAAAATCCGGACAAATTAGCCGAAAACGGGGTTGGACCAAATGAGCAGCGGCACGATGTGGGGCCTCGGCGGCAAGCACGTGATCATCACCGGGGCCGGCGGTGGCATCGGGCGTTCGCTGGTCAAGGCTTTCATCGGGGCCGGCGCGGCCGTCACCGCCTGCGACCGCGACCCGGCGCTGCTCGAGCCGCTTGCCGATGTCGAAAAGCTCGCCTTCGAACTGACGGACGCCGAGGCAACGGCCCGGGCGGTGAGCCTCGCCGTCGAACGCCGCGGCGCGCCGGCCGCCATCATCGGCAACGCCGGCTTCACGCGGGCCGAAACCATGGCCCAGGTCGATGCCGCTGCCTGGAACACCGAACTCGCCATCAACCTCACCGGCTCGTTCAACCTCGTCAATCCGCTGCTGCCGCACCTCGCGGCTGCCGGCGGCGGCGCGATCGTCTTCATCGCCTCGGTCAACGGCCTCGGCCATTTCGGCAATCCGGCCTATTCGGCGGCCAAGGCGGGTCTGCTCGCCTATACCCGGGCGCTGGCGGTGGAAAACGGCCGGCAGGGCATCCGCGCCAACGCCATCTGCCCGGGCTCGGTCCGCACCCCGGCCTGGGACCATCGGCTCGAAGCCGCCCCGACGCTGCTCGACGAGGTGAACAAGCACTACCCGCTCGGCCGCATCGTCACGCCCGAGGAAGTCGCCAACGCGGCGCTGTTCCTCGCCTCGCCGCTCTCGAGCGGCATCACCGGGGCGGAGCTGCCGGTCGACGCCGGCCTCACCGCCGGCAACCTCCGCTTCGTGCGCGACATCATCGGCGGCTGAGTTCGCTGCGCGGCGGGTCCGCCGGGGGCGGCAAGGCGCCTACGGCATCTCGCCGGCGGCAATCCCGGCCGGTGCCGCATCGAGCGGTGCGGCGACGGGGCTGGCTTGCGGGCGCAGCCGGCCGGCAAGCAACACGCTCAGCCCCAGCCCGGGCAGCAGGCAAGCGAGACCGAGCCGCAGGCCGCCGTGCTCGGCGATGAAGCCGATGACCGGCGGACCCAGCAGGAAGCCGCAGAGCGCGATCAGCGACAGCATGGCGACATTGGCTGCCGGTAGCCGGCCGCCGATGCCGGCGGCGGCGGTGACGCCGAGCGGGAAGCACACCGAAACCCCGAGCCCTGCCAGTGCAAAGCCCAACAGCGCCGGCCCGTATGCCGGGCTCAGCACCACGAGCGCCACCCCGAGGAGGGCCGTCGCGACGCACGATCGCGCCACCGGCACCGCGCCGAACCGGCGCTTCAGCCGGTCACCGGCGAGCCGCCCCACCGTCACCATGGCGGCAAACGCCGCGTAGCCGATGCCGGCCCCGGCGGCGTCGGCCGCGAAGGCCTGCTTGAGGTAGATCGCCGACCAGTCGGCCGCCGCACCCTCGACGATGGTGGTGCCGAGCACGAAAACGCAGATGCCGAGGAGCAGCGGCCCGGGCATGAAGATGCCGGCCGGCTTGCTCGCCGAAATGGCCTCGTGCCGCGGGCCGGCAGGCAGCGCGCGGGCCGCCAGTTGGGCCGGGACGAGGACGACGAGCGCCACCAGGGCCACCGATACCTGTGGCGGCAGGCCGAACGCCGCGAGGCCGACGCCGATCAGGCTGCCCGCCGTCATGCCAAGGCTCCAGCAGCCGTGACAGGTGCTCATGATGGACCGCCCCGACGAGCGCTCGATTTCGTCCGCCTCGATGTTGAGCCCGAGTTCGAGCACGCTCATCGCCATGCCGGTGAGGAGCAGGGCGCCGAACAGCATGGCGATGTGAACCGAGAAGGCCGGCAGCATGACGACCGCGAGGAACACCAGAAAGCCGATGCGGATCGCCGCCCGCGCCCCGATCCGCGCCACTATCGGCCCGGCGAACGGCAGGGTCAGCAGCGTGCCGATGGGCAGGCCGAGCAGCGCCAGCGCCAGTTCCGCCGGCCCTGCCCCGAGCCGGACCTGGATATCTGGAATGCGCGGCAGCCAACTGCCGAACGCCAGCGGCTGGAGGAAAAACACAAGCATGGCGAGGCGTTGCGATGTCATGGCTGCCGGTTACCCGGCCCCGCGGCGGGACGCAAGGGCGGTGGTCGTGGCGGTCTCGGGACTCGCTCTTGAGCTGGCCCCCTCCCCAGCCCTCCCCATCGAGGGGAGGGTGCCGGTTGGTGCATTTGGCGGAGACGGTGCCCCACACTCTGCCGGCACCCTCCCCTCGATGGGGAGGGCTGGGGAGGGATGGTGAGGCAGGCCCGAACCGAGAGGCGCTGCCCCCACTTCCCCAACCTGCCCGCCCGCCGCTACGATGGGGTATCCATGGAGGCCAGCATGCCGCAGAGCTACGACGCCATCGTCATTGGAGCCGGACAATCGGGACCCTTCCTCGCCGCCCGTCTTGCGGCGGCCGGCCGGAAGGTGCTGCAGATCGAACGCGAGCACCTCGGCGGCACCTGCGTCAACAATGGCTGCATCCCGACCAAATCGCTGGTGGCGAGCGCGCGCGTGGCGCACATGGCGCGCCGGGCGGGCGATTTCGGCGTCGCGACCGGGCCGGTGACAGTCGACATGAAAGCGGTGAAGGCGCGCAAGGATGCGATCGTCAATGATTCGGTGACCGGCCTCACGAGCTGGCTCTCCAACATGGAGAACCTGACGCTGCTCTGGGGCTCGGCCAAGTTCACCGGGCCGCACGAGATCGAGGTTTTGGGCGAGCGCTACAGCGCCGACAACATCTTCATCAATACCGGCGGGCGCCCGAGCCTGCCCGACTGGCCGGGCATCGACGAGGTGCGCCATCTCGACAACGTCTCGATGATGGACCTCGACGTGCTGCCCGAGCACCTGGTCGTGGTCGGCGGCAGCTATATCGGGCTCGAATTCGCCCAGATGTACCGCCGCTTCGGCAGCCGCGTAACGGTACTCGAGATGGGCCCCCGGCTGGTCGCCCGCGAGGATGCCGACGTCTCCGGCGCCATTGCCGATATCCTTGCCGCCGAGGGCATCGCGGTCGAGGTCAATGTCCACGACCTCGCCTTCCGGAAACTCAGCGGCGATCGCGTCGGTGTCTCGGCCATCGCCGACGGCCGCCTGATCGCGCTCGAGGGCACCCATCTGCTGGTGGCGACGGGCCGCAAGCCGAATGTCGAGGACCTCGACGTGGCCGCCGCCGGCATCAAGCTCGATGCGCGCGGCTTCATCGAGGTCGACGACCAGCTCCGCACCAGCGTGCCGGGCATCTGGGCGATGGGCGACGTCAACGGCCGCGGCGCCTTCACCCATACTTCCTACAACGACTTCGAGATCGTCGCCGCCAACCTCCTCGACGACGACCCGCGCCGCACCACGGACCGACCGGTCGCCTATGCCCTCTACATCGACCCGCCGCTCGGCCGGGTCGGGCTGACCGAGGCGCAGGTCCGCGCGACGGGCCGGCCGGCGCTGATCGCCACCCGCCCGATGAGCCGCGTCGGCCGCGCCCACGAGCGCAGCGAAACGCAGGGCTTCATGAAGGTGCTGGTCGATGCCGAAACCAAGCTCGTGCTCGGCGCCTCGCTGCTCGGCATCGAGGGCGACGAGGTGATCCACCTGTTCATCGACAACATGGTGGCAAAACTCCCCTACACGGCGATCTCGCGGACCATGCACATTCACCCCACCGTGAGCGAGTTGATCCCGACGCTGCTGCAGGACCTGAAGCCACTGGTGTGAGGGGCGGGTGTGGGGCCCATGGTTCGCCGGGCTCACCATGAGGCGGTTGGCAGGGCTTGGGAGGGCATATTCTCCTGGCCCTCATGGTGAGCCCGGCGAACAACCAGGGCCGGAACCGCCGCTGCGAACCCCCTATCCCCCGATATCCCCCAGCTCCGCGATGGTCACCCGCCGACCCTCGCGGGAGGACTTGAGCGCCGCGACGCCCACCAGCACCGACATGGCGCCGGCGCGGGAGCCGGCGCGCTGGCCGAGCGGATCGTCGCCGCCGCGGAACATCAGGTCGCGCATGCGCTGGTCGCCGCCGAAATGCCCGCCGCCGTCATGGGGGATGACGATGCGCTCGACGCCCTCGCCGAAGGAGCGGACGACGAGGATTTCATCGTGGTCGGCGACCTCGAACGGCTGCTTTTCGAACAGGCGCGTTTCGATCCGGCCCTTGGTGCCGTTGAACGCGATCGTGTAGCCCTCGATCGGCATGAAGGTGTTGAGCGAATAGGACACGGCGACCCGGTTCTCGTAGCGGATCGTCGCCGTCATGGTGTCGGGGATATCGATGTCTTCGCGATAGACGCAGGCATCGCGGTGATAGCCGTCGACCGCGGCCGGGTCCTCGTAGAGTGCGTCGAGGAACGGGTCGGCGCTCATGTCGAAATAGTAGTCGCAGCGATCGGCGAACTCGCAGCCTTTGCAGCGCTCGCCGCGGAACGGGCCATTCTTGCCGTAGTTCCGCTGCTCGCCAAAGGCCGAGACGCTCTCCGGATCGGCGCCGATGTACCAGTTCAAGAGGTCGAAATGGTGCGTCGCCTTGTGCACGAACAGCGAGCCCGAATTCTCGGTATAGGCGTGCCAGCGGCGGAAATAGTCGGCGCCGTGCTGGTTATCGAGGTACCAGTGGAAATCGACCGAGGTCAGCGTGCCGATGACGCCGGACAGCAGCAATTCCTTGAGCTTTGCGGCGGTGGGCGCGAACCGGTAGTTGAACGACACGTCGACCTTGCGGCCGGTGCGCTTTTCCGCCTCGCGGATGCGCCGGATCTTTTCGACCGTCGTCGCCATCGGCTTTTCCGAGATCACGTCGGCCCCCGATTCGAGCGCCGCCACGATGATGTCGTCGTGGGTCGAATCCTTGGTACAGACGATCACCAGCTCCGGGTGGCTGGCATCGAGCGTCTCCTCGATCGAGCCGTAGATCGGGGCGTTCGAGCCGATCATGGTGCGGGCCCGCTCGGCACGCAGACCGTTGAGGTCGCAGATGGCGACGAGGTCGAGCCTGTCGCGCCAGCCGGCCAGCAGGTCGCGCCCCCACATGGTGGTGCCACGGTTGCCCGTGCCGATCAGCGCATAGCGCCGCCGCTCATTGTCCGCCGCCATGACAACTTCCTCCGTCTCAGCAAACCGTATTGAATCGTTCGACCACGGTGCGCACAACCTCGTCGGCCGGTCGCTTCCACCAATTGTCGCGCGAGAAGATTTCGACCTCCTGCGGCCCCCGGTAGCCGACGGCCTCGATCATGGCGCGGATCGATTTGAGATCGATGACCCCATCGCCCATCATGCCGCGGTCGAGCAGCAGGTCGCGCGTCGGCAGCAGCCAGTCGCAGATGTGGTGCGCGAGGATGCGGCCCATTCGTCCGGCCCGCGCAATGGCGGCGGCGAGATTGGGGTCCCACCAGACATGGTAGACATCGATCGCCACCCCGACGCCGTCGCCGAGTTCGGCGCAGAGGTCGAGCGCCTGGTCGAGCGTGTTCACGCAGGCACGGTCTGCGGCGTACATCGGGTGCAGCGGCTCGATGGCCAGCGGGACGCCTGAGGCGCGGGCATGCGGCAGGATGGCGGCAATGCCGTCCGCCACCATTTGCCGCGCTGCCGGAAGGTCGCGGGAACTCTCCGGCAGGCCGCCCACTACCAGCACCAGGCATTTAGCCCCGAGCGCCGCCGCCTCGTCGATGGCCCGGCGATTGTCATCGAGCGTCGCCTGCCGCTCGCCGGCCGTCGTCGCCGGGAACATGCCGCCGCGGCAGAGCCCGGTGACGGTGAGGCCGTTGGCCCGGACGATCCGCGCCGCCTCGGCGAGCCCGATCGCTTCCACCTGGTCCCGCCAGGGCGAAATCGAGGCGATGTCGTGCTTGAGACAGACGTCGACGGCGGTGCTGAAATTGCAGTCGCCGCGCAGCGTGGCGAGGTTCATGGAGAGGTTCATGGGACGCTGGCGGGTGAGGCCCACCCCTCATCCGGTCCTCCGGACCACCCTCTCCCACAAGGGGAGAAGGCAAGGTGGGGCTCAGCCTCGCCACGGAATGCCCTCTCCCCTTGTGGGAGAGGGTGCCGGCAGGCGGGTGAGGGGCAGGCCACGACCTCAGGCGAACCCATTCACCACCCCAGCGCCGGCACGTCGAGCCACCGCCGCTCCCGCCATGACTGGAGCCCCAGCATGGCCAGTTGCACGCCCTTGGCGCCGGCTTCGAGGCCGTAGGGCCAGGGGCCGTCCTCGGCGACGTGGCGGAGAAACATTTCCCACTGCGCCTTGAAGCCGTTGTCGAAAACCTGCGTCGCGGGCATTTCCTGCCAGGTCGAGAAGAAGTCGATGGTCTGCGGCACGTCGGGGTTCCAGACCGGCTTGGGCGTCGCCTGGCGGGGCTGGATGAAGCATTTGTGGAGGCCCGCCACCGCCGAACCATGCGTGCCGTCGACGTGAAAGGTCACCAGGTCGTCGCGCCGTACCCGCGTCGTCCACGATGAATTGATCTGCGCCACGACGCCGCCCGCAAGTTGGAACGTCGCATAGGCGGCATCGTCGGCGTCGGCTGCGTAGGCCTGTCCCTTTTCGTCGGCCCGTGACGGGATATGCGTCGCGCCGAGGCACGAGACCGCCTCGACCTCGCCGAACAGATTGTCGAGCACGTAGCGCCAGTGGCAGAGCATATCGAGGATGATGCCGCCGCCTTCGGCCTTGCGATAATTCCACGACGGCCGCTGGGCGGCGACGCCCCAGTCACCCTCGAACACCCAGTAGCCGAACTCGCCCCGCACCGAGAGGATGCGGCCGAAAAAGCCGGAATCGCGCAGCAGTTTCAGTTTGAGCAAGCCGGGCAGGAACAGCTTGTCCTGCACCACGCCGTGCTTGAGGCCGGATGACCTCGCCTTCTTCGCCAGCGCGACGGCCGAATGCAAATCGTCCGACACCGGCTTTTCGCAGTAGACGTGCTTGCCGGCATCGAGCGCCTGCCCGAGCAGGGAGGCGCGCATCTGCGTCGTGCCGGCGTCGAAAAAGACCGTGTCCTCGGGGTTGGCGAGCGCGGCCGAAAGGTCCGTCGTCCAGCGTTCGAGGCCGTGCCGCCGCGCGATCCGCTCGAGCTTGTCGCGGTCGCGGCCGACGAGGATGGGATCGGGGAGCAGCCGGTCGCCGTTCGACAGGACGACGCCGCCCTGCTCGCGAATAGCCAGGATCGAGCGGACCAGATGCTGGTTGTAGCCCATGCGGCCGGTGATGCCGTGCATGATGAGGCCGAGGCGTTTTTCCGCCATCTTGCCTTTTCCTCCCCAGTCGTTGTAACTGTTTGGTTACTTGCTTAGCGCCTGGGCTCGCGCGACGTCAAGCAGCCAGCAGGTCCCCCGGGGCCCAGGCTGGCGCTTGACAGTGACGGACGCCGGGCGCGAGCTTGAAGCATCGGTTTTGTCCGCGGCGGGAGGCTGCGGACACCCAACAGGTCGAAACGGCCAGCACCGATTCCGGGAGGAGATGACGACATGGGTATTCAACGCCGCCAGTTTCTTTTGAGCAGCGCCGCAGCCATTGCCGCCGGCGCCACGGGCTTCCGCCCCGCCTTCGCGTCCACCAGCGACCTTCGCCAGATCTTCTGGGGTGGGCAGGAGCGGGCCAACCGCACCTACAAGGTCAACGACCTGTTCAGCGGCGCCAATTCGGACAAGATCGCCGGCGAATTCTACGCCTGGAACGACTACTGGCCGAAGCTCGCGACCGAAACCGCGGGCGGCAACGCCCCCGACATCATCCAGATGGATTACCGCTACATCGTCGAATACGCCAACCGGCAGGCCATCGCCCCGCTCGACGGTTTTGTCGGCAAGGAACTGGACCTGCACGACTTCGACAAGGACCAGATCGAGGGCGGCAAGGTCAACGGCAAGCTCTACGGCATCAGCCTCGGCGCCAACTCGGTCGCCTCGGTGATCAACACCGCCGCCTTCAAGGAAGCCGGCGTCCCGGTGCCCGACAACAGCTTTACCTATGACGACCTGTTCACGGTCGGCCAGGCCTTCGTCAAAGCCAATATCCGCGGCGGCATGAAGGCGTTCCAGGACGGCTCTGGTTCCGAGCCGCTGCTCGAGAACTGGCTGCGGCAGAAGGGCAAGTCGCTCTATACCCCCGACGGCCAGCTCGGCTTCGACGCCAAGGACCTGACCGAGTGGTTCCAGCTGTGGAAGAAGTTCCGCGACGCGGGAATCATCCCGACGCCGGACGACCAGGCGCTCGATACCGGCGGTCCGCTCGACAAGACGATGATCGCGCTCGGCAAGGCAGCGCAGAGCTTCGTCAACTCCAACCAGCTCGTCGCGGTGCAGGCGATCATGAAGGACCCGGTCGCGCTCGCCGCCTTCCCGCGCATCGGCAAGGACGGCAAGGGCGGCCACTACCGCAAGCCCTCGATGTTCTGGTCTGTCGCCAACGCCAGCAAGGTGCAGGGCGACGCGGCCAAGTATGTGAGCTTTTTCATCAACAACCTCGACGCCAACAAGGTGCTCGGGGTCGAGCGCGGCATCCCCTGCTCCGCTGCCGTGCGCGACGGCATCGCGCCCGGCCTCAAGGAACAGGACCAGGCGGCGCTGAAGTTCGTCTCGAACCTGGGCGACCTGCTCGGGCCGATCCCGCCGCCGCCGCCGCCGAACGCCGGCGAAATCGACATCCAGCTGCTGCCCAAAAGCCAGGAAGTGGCCTTTGGCCAGGCATCGCCCGAAGATGCCGGCCCGGCCTTCGTGCAGCAGGCCAAAGACATCCTGGCACGCAAGGGCTGACCGGGATGACGGTGCGCCCGTTCACGGCGGATGGCACAACCCCCGCCGTGGCTCGCGTGGTCGGCGACAATGGCTGGACCCGGTTCTGGCGCCGGAACGGGTCCGGCTACGCCTTCATGACGCCGTGGCTGCTCGGGTTCTTCGGCCTGACGGTCGGCCCGGCGCTGATTTCACTCTATCTGAGCTTCACCAATTTCAACCTGCTGCAGGCGCCGACCTGGGTGGGCGACGCCAACTATGTGCGCATCTTCACCGCCGACCCGCGGTTCCTGCAGGCGCTGCGGGTGACGTTCTTTTACGCCGTGTTCTCGGTGCCGCTGAAACTCGCCTTCGCGCTCGCCATCGCCATGCTGCTCAATCGCGGCCTGCGCGGCCTGCCGCTCTACCGCGCGATCTTTTACCTGCCGTCCCTGCTGGGCGCGAGCGTTGCCATAGCGGTGCTCTGGCGCGAACTGTTCTCGAGCGACGGCGTCATCAACCAGTTGCTGGCCCATGTCGGGATCACCGGCCCAAGCTGGATTTCCAACCCGCGCTATGCCCTGTGGACCATCATCCTGCTGTCGGTCTGGCAGTTCGGCTCGCCGATGATCATTTTCCTCGCCGGCCTCAGGCAGATTCCCCGCGACGTCTACGAGGCGGCCGAAATCGACGGGGCGAGCAAGGCGCGGCAGTTCTGGAGCATCACCCTGCCGCTGCTGACCCCGGTGGTGTTCTTCAACGCCATCATCCAGGGGATCGACGCCTTCAAGTCGTTCACGCCGGCCTTCATCATTTCGGGCGGCACCGGCAATCCGATCAATTCGACCCTGTTCTATACGCTCTACCTCTACCAGGAGGCGTTCGCCTATTTCCGCATGGGCAATGCCGCGGCGCTGGCGTGGATCCTGCTCGTCATCATTGCCGTGTTCACCGGCATCTCGTTCCTCACCTCGCGCTACTGGGTCTATTATGACGAGTGATGGCGTTGGCACCATGGCTCCCTTCCCCCTTGAGGGGAGGGGTCGGGGGCGGGGGTTGTTAGCCGCACCCGCGGGGCACGCGATTAACCCCCACCCGGCTGCCGCCACCCTCCCCTCAAGGGGGAGGGTGGCATGTGGCGCGGCCCTGCCCTGCACGCCCGGTGTCTCAGATGGCTGAGGTGGCGACGCTCGCGGGGACGGCCCGCCCGCGGCGCAAGAAGTCCCCGCTGCGGCCAATCATCGCGCACACCCTGCTGGTGATCGCCTCGATCGCCATGCTCTATCCGCTGCTCTGGATGCTCGCCGCCGCCTTCCGGCCGCAGGATGAGATTTTCGCCACCACCTCGATCATTCCGTCGTCGATCAGCTTCGACGCGTTCGTGCGCGGCTGGAACGGGCTGCAGGTGAGTTTCGGCACCTTCTTCGTCAATTCGTTCGTCATCTCGGTGTTGTGCGTCATCGGCAACATCTTCGCCTGTTCGGTGACGGCGTACGCCTTCGCTAGGCTCAAATTCTGGGGCAAAGGCTTCTGGTTCGCACTCATGCTCGGCACCCTGATGCTGCCCTACCAGGTGACGCTGATCCCCCAATACGTGCTGTTCCACGACATCGGCTGGGTGAATACCTTCCTGCCGCTCGTGGTGCCGAAGTACCTTGCGACCGACTCGTTCTTCATCTTCCTGATGGTGCAGTTCTTCCGCGGCATTCCGCGCGAACTGGACGAAGCGGCGGCGATCGATGGCTGCAACTCCTTCCAGATCTACTGGAAGGTGATGCTGCCGCTGTCGACGCCGGTGCTGGTGACGGCGGCGATCTTCACCTTCATCTTTACCTGGGACGATTTCTTCGGGCCGCTGATCTACCTCAACGACATGAAGAACTACACTGTGACATTGGCGCTCCGCAGCTTCGTCGATTCCACCGCCCAGTCCGACTATGGCGGCCTCTTCGCCATGTCGATCCTGGCGCTGGTGCCGATCTTCCTGTTCTTCCTCTTCTTCCAGCGGCTCCTCATCGAAGGCATCGCGACGACAGGAATGAAAAGGTGAGTGATTTGGCTCACCCCCTCCCCAACCCTCCCCGCAAGGGGGAGGGTGCCCCGTGGGGCACGTCCGTGCCGCAAGTCCACCTCCCCCCTTGCGGGGGAGGATGGGAGGGGGGAGTTTGAGCGACACTCTGGCCAAGCAGCTACGCGGCAACTCGACAGTCGCCGAAAGGCGGCTGTGGCGTCTGCTGTACCCTCTGCGGACCGGCGGCTATCACTTTCGCAAGCAGGTGCCGATCGGGCCGTACTTCGCCGACTTCGCCTGCCACCATGCGCTACTGGTTATCGAGGCCGACGGCGATACGCATGGCGCGGCCCCGGCGCTTGACCATGATGCTGCCCGCGATGCGTACATGCGCGAGCGAGGATTCAAGGTGCTGCGCTTTGCCAACCGCGACATCATGGCCAATGGAGATGGCGTCTTGGCCGCGATCTCCGCTGCCCTTGCCGACACCCAGCCCCGCCTGCGATCGACTTCCTCCGACCATTGATCTGAGCCACTCATGACCATTCGCTTCGCCGCCATCGGTATCAACCACAGCCATATCTACGGGCAGGTCGACTGCCTGCTGCGGGAGGGCGCCGAGTTCGTCGCCTTCCATGCCGTCGAGGACGACCTGGCCAAGACATTTGGCGAAAAATACCCGCAGGCGAGGCGCGTCGCCGACCGGCGCGAGATTCTCGAGGACGGCTCGATCCCGCTGGTCCTGACCTCGGCCATCCCGGGCGACCGGGCTGAAATTTCAGCCACCGCCATGCGGCACGGCAAGGACGTGATGAGCGACAAGCCGGGCATGATCTCGCTCGACGAGCTGCGGACGCTCAAGCACGTGCAGGCCGAGACCGGGCGCATCTTTTCGGTGCTTTATTCCGAGCACTACGAGACCCGCTCGACCGTCCGGGCCGGCGAGTTGATCAAGGCCGGCGCCATCGGCCAGGTGGTCCACACCACCGGCCTCGGGCCGCACGCCATCCGCAACAACCAGCGCCCGGCCTGGTTCTTCGAGCGCTCGCGCTATGGCGGCATCCTGTGCGACATCGCCAGCCACCAGTGCGAGCAGTTCCTGTTTTTCGCCGACACGCTCGAGGCAGAAGTGATCTCGGCCACGGTCGCCAACCGCGCCCATCCCGACAAGCCGGGCCTGCAGGACGTCGGCGACATCCACCTCCGCAGCGCCACCATGACCGGCTATGTGCGGGTCGACTGGTTCACGCCCGAAGGCCTGCCGACCTGGGGTGACGGGCGCCTCATCATCGTGGGCACCGAGGGCTATATCGAATTGCGCAAATACATCGATATCGCGGGCCGCCCCGGCATCGACCACCTGTTCCTCGTCGACGGCAAGGGCATCCAGCACATCGATTGCGCTTCGGTCGAATTGCCCTACGCCCGGCAGTTGATCGCCGATGTACGCAACCGCACCGAGACCGCCATGTCGCAGGCGCACTGCTTCAAGGCGATGGAACTGGCCCTGACCGCGCAGGAAATGGCCGAACGCAACGCGGGAGTGCGGTCATGAGCCAGCCGAAAACCATCGCCGTCGTCGGGGGCGGCATCGGCCGGTCGCACATCCTCGAAGGTATCGTGCCCAACGCCGACAAGTTCGTCCTGCTCGCCGTCTGCGACCTCGATCCGGCGCGGCTCGACGCGCTCGCCGGCGAGTTCGACGTGCCCCGCAAGACCACCAATTTCGACGACCTGCTCGAAATGGACGATCTCGACATCATCGACATCTGCACCCCGCCGATGGTGCACCGCGAGATGATCCTGGCGGCGCTCGCCGCCGGCAAGCACGTCATTTGCGAAAAGCCGCTGGTGGGTTCGCTCGCCGACCTCGACGACATCATGATCGCCGAACAGGCGGCCAAGGGCCGGCTGATGCCGATCTACCAGTACCGCTACGGCGACGGCATTCAGCAGGTGAAAAAGATCATCGACAGCGGCCTTGCCGGCAAGCCCTATGTCGGCACCGCCGAAACGCTGTGGAAGCGCGGCCCGGACTATTACGCCGTGCCGTGGCGCGGCAAATGGGCGACCGAGCTCGGCGGCGTGCTGATGACGCACGCCATCCACATCCACGACATCCTGACCTATCTGATGGGTCCGGTGGAGCGGCTGTTCGGCCGCGTCGCCACGCGCGTCAACGACATCGAGGTGGAGGACTGCGTTTCCGCCTCCTGCCAGCTCAAGAGCGGCGCGCTCGCCTCGCTCACGGCAACGCTCGGCAGCCAGGAGGAAATCTCCCGCATCCGCCTCGCCTTCGAGAACGTCACCTTCGAAAGCGACCACGCTCCCTACCAGCCGGGCACCCTGCCCTGGCGGATCATTCCGGCCTCGCCCGAAATCGGCGACCGGATCGTCGCCCTGCTCGCCGACTGGCAGCCGCAGCCGTTCCGCTACGAAGGCCAGTTCCAGCGCCTCTACGACGCGCTTGAAGCCGGCGGCCCGCTGCCGGTGACGACCGCCGACTCGCGGCGCTCGCTCGAACTGGTGACGGCGTTCTACCACTCGTCGGAAACCCACACCGACGTGACCCTGCCCATCGGACGCGACCATCCGAAATACCACAGCTGGGTCCCGGCCGCGTTCAGGGGGTAGGCGCGCAGCGCGTAGGGGTCGCCCAAGAGCACGTTCATCGACCATCCGCAGGTCATCCCCGCGAAAGCGGGGACCTCCGTTGATCTTCCTGTGTGCCGTGATGAAACAGAGGTTCCCGCTTTCGCGGGAATGACTCGGTGGGTGGAGGGATCGCCGGGACTGGTGAGGGCGTTTTGTGCCTCGTCGGAACCCAGGGGTTGGGTACCGGCGCCCTTCAGGGCCGGTGCGCAGCAGCCATCCGCAGGTCATCCCCGCGAAAGCGGGGACCTCCGTTGATCTTCCTGTGTGCCGTGATGAAACAGAGGTTCCCGCTTTCGCGGGAATGACGCAGTGGACATTGCACTCACGACGAGACCTCCTCGAACCGATCCACCCAGTCTGGGTTGTCGCGTTCGATCAGGTCGATTTTCCAGGCTCGCCGCCACTTCTTGAGCTGCTTTTCGCGCGCGATCGCCGCAAGAGCCGTTTCGTGCTGCTCGAAATAGACCAGCCGGTGGACATGATATCGCGAGCTGAACCCATCGAGCAGGTCCTCGCGGTGGATGTAGATCCGGGCGATGAGATTGCCGGTCATGCCCAGATACAGCGAACCGTACTTTCGGCTCGCGAGCAAATAGACGAAGAACCGACCGGACGTGCTCATGGGAACACCACCGCGACAACTGTTTCCCACCGTGTCATCCCCGCGAAAGCGGGGATCGCTGTTTGCGACGGCTGCGCCCCGCAGGTATCGCAGCGGCTCAGTGCAGAATTTGGCTCAGGAACAGCTTCGTCCGGTCGTGCCGGGGGTGGAGGAAGAACTCCTCCGGCTCGTTCTGCTCGATGATCTGGCCGGCGTCCATGAAGATGACTCGGTTGGCGACCTGGCGGGCAAAGCCCATTTCGTGCGTCACGCAGAGCATGGTCATGCCGGAGGCGGCGAGGTTGACCATCACGTCGAGCACTTCCTTGATCATTTCCGGATCGAGCGCCGAGGTCGGCTCGTCGAACAGCATGATGCGGGGGTTCATGCACAGCGAGCGGGCGATGGCGACGCGCTGCTGCTGGCCGCCCGAGAGCTGGCCGGGATATTTGTTGGCCTGCTCGGGGATCTTGACCCGCTCGAGGTAGGTCATGGCGACTTCCTCGGCTTCCTTCCTCGGCATCTTGCGCACCCAGATCGGGGCGAGCGTGCAGTTTTGCAGGATCGTCAGGTGCGGGAAGAGATTGAAGTGCTGGAACACCATGCCCACTTCGCGCCGCACCTCGTCGATGCGCTTGAGATCGTCGGTGAGTTCGATCCCGTCGACGATGATCTTACCCTTCTGGTGCGATTCGAGCCGGTTGATGCAGCGGATCATCGTCGACTTGCCCGAGCCCGAAGGGCCGGCGATGACGATGCGCTCGCCTTTGTTGACCCTGAGGTTGATGTCCTTGAGCACGTGGAAATCGGCGTACCACTTGTTGACCCCGATGAGATCGACGGCCACCTCGTCGGAGACCTTCATCTTCGAGCGGTCGATGGGCGCGTCGGTAACGAGGGACGTATCGAGGCTCATTGCGGCGTCCTAGCGCTTGTGGCCGGTGGCGAGCCGGCGTTCGATGAATTGAGAATACTGGCTCATGCCGAAGCAGAAGATCCAGAAGACCGCGGCGGCGAACACCAGGCCCGAGGCGGGGGTGGTCGACGTCGCCCAGTTGGGATCGGTGAACGAGTTGCGAACCGTCGACAGCAGCTCGAAGATCGAGATGATGTAGACCAGGCTCGTGTCCTTGAAGAGCCCGATGAAGGTGTTGACGATCCCGGGGATGACGATCTTGATCGCCTGCGGCAAGACGATCAGCCGCATCATCGGCCAATAGCCGAGCCCGAGCGCCTTGGCGCCCTCGTATTGCCCCTTCGGCACCGCCTGCAGGCCGCCGCGGATCACCTCGGCCATGTAGGCGGAGGCAAACAGCGCCACCCCCAGCAAGGCACGGATCAGCTTGTCGAAATTCACCCCGTCGGGGAAGAACAGCGGCAGCAGGATACCGGCCATGAACAGCACCGTGATCAGCGGCACGCCACGGCAGAGTTCGATGAAGAACACGCAGACCATGCGCACCGCCGGCATGGCGGAGCGCCGGCCGAGGGCGAGGATGATGCCGAACGGCAGCGACATCGCCATGCCGACATAGGAGACGACCAGCGTCAGGAAAAGCCCGCCCCACACGGCGGTCTCGACCACCGGCAGGCCCAGCCCGCCATAGAGCAGCACGCCCCCCACGATCGGGAAGATGATGAAGACATAGAGCAGGTTGAAAGGTTTGAAGGGCACCGACGGGATGGCCATCGGCACGATGCCGCCTGCCAGCAGCAGGAAGAACAGATTGACCCGCCAGCGCTCCGGATCGGGGTAGCGGCCATAGATGAACTGGCCGAAATTGGCCTTGACGAAGGCCCAGCAGGCGCCCCCGGTCTGCGCCGCGCAGGCATCGCGGGTCGGCGCATCCCAGACGGCATCGATCAGCGTCCAGCGGATGAGCGGCACCAGCACGACCAGCGCCACCGCGACGCCGATGACGGTGAGGATGGAATTGCCGACCGAACTGAAGAGGTTGGTCCGCATCCACGGCACGACGCCATGCACGCGCATCGGCGGCGGCTCGGCCTTGGCCATCTCGCTGCGGACGAAGAACACATCGGACTGCGACTGCATGTCGGTCATGCCGCGAACTCCGAGGCTGCTCCCCTCCCCCTTGAGGGGAGGAGGTGCGGGTGGGGGTCACTTGCCGCAAAGGCAGCGCTTGTGGCTGACCCCCACCCGGCTGCCGCCACCCTCCCCTCAAGGGGGAGGGGGGCCAGTGGCACCGCTGTGCCCGATTTTGCTCCGCCCATCTTCACCGCTCCGTCAGCGCAATGCGCGCGTTGAACCAGTTCATGGCGACCGAAATGACGATCGACAGGCCGAGGTAGAACGCCATCCAGATGGCGACCACCTCGATCGACTGGCCGGTGGGGTTGAGGACGTTGTTGCCCACGGCGACGAGGTCGGCGAAGCCGACGGCGAGGGCGAGCGAGGAGTTCTTGGTGATGTTGAGATATTCGCTGGCGAGCGGCGGGATGATGACGCGCAGCGCCTGCGGCAGCACCACGAGGCGCAGCGTCAGGCCGCGCCGGAGGCCGAGGGCGCTTGCCGCCTCGGTCTGGCCGTGGCTCACCGCCATGATGCCCGAACGCACGATCTCGGCGACGAACGAGGCGGTGTAGATCCCGAGCGCCATGAACATGGTGACGAATTCGGGCGGCAGATCCCAGCCGCCATTGATGTTGAAGCGCGTCTTGGCCGGCATTTCGAAGCTGAGCGGCATGCCGGTGGCAACGAACGCGATGGCAGTCAGCGCCACGATGATCGCAAGGCCCACCCAGACGGTGTGGAACGGCTTGCCGGTCTTCATCTGGCGCGCGTGCGCCCAGAGATAGACGACATAGGAGATCACGAGCCCGAGGATGAAGGCCCCCAGCGTCCAGACGAAGCCGTCGCCGAATACCGGGCGCGGCATGAACACGCCGCGATTGGCCAGTGAGAACGGGCCGATCTGGATGGCGTCCTTGATGTTGGGGAGCGTCGCCAGCACCGCCAGGTACCAGAACAGGATGACGAGCAGCGGCGGAATGTTGCGCAGCACTTCGACGTAGATCGTCGCGAAGCTGCGGATCAGCCAGTTTGGCGACAGCCGCGCGATGCCGACGATGAGCCCGAAGACGGTAGCTAGGATGATGGCGAGGAGCGACACCACGATGGTGTCGACGAGCCCGGCCAGCAGCATGTAGCCGTAGGTGCTGTCGCTGTTGGTGGGGAGGAACGTGACGACGTCGAAGCCGGCGCGCTGGGCGAGAAAGCCGAACCCGGAGGCGATGCCGCGCTCATGCAGGTTGGTGACGGTGTTGTTGGCCAGCCACCCGATGCCGCCCACCACCAACCCGACCAGCACCACCTGGGTGACGATGCTGCGTATGGTTGGATTGTTGTACCACAGTGTCCGGGACGGAGAGAGCCGTCCGGCATCGGCAACCGCCATTGTTTCACCCCGCTTGCTGACTCACCAGCCGTAGAGACGCGAAGGGGGTGGGCAATAGGGCCCGCCCCCTCCGACTGGTCAGGATCAGAGGATCGGGATGCCGTACTGGATGCCGCCCTGGTTCCACTGCGCATTGAGGCCGCGAGCCAGGCCCATCGGGGTCTTGGTGCCGAGGTTGCGCTCGTAGATCTCGCCGTAATTGCCGAGCGCCTTGACGATGTTGTAGGCCCACTTGGGATCGAGGCCGATCGACTTGCCGAAATCGTTGTCGCCGACGCCGAGCAGACGCTGCACTGCCGAGTCCTGCGACTTCAGCATGTCGTCGATGTTGGCCTGAGTGACGCCGAGATATTCGGCATCGAGCAGGGCGTTCGAGACCCACTTGACGATCTGGAACCACTGCACGTCGTTATTGCGCACCACCGGGCCGAGCGGCTCCTGCGAGATCAGTTCCGGCAGGATGACGTGGTCGTCGGGGGCCTTCATCTGCAGGCGGTTGGCGGCGAGACCCGACCGGTCGGTGGTCAGCGCGTCGCAACGGCCCGCGTCGTAGGCAGCGTTGACGTCGGCCAGCTTGTCGATGACGAGCGGGGTGTATTTGAGGTTGTTCTTCTTGAAGTAGTCGGCGAGGCCGGTGACGGTGTCGGTGCCGCCCTGCACGCAGATCGTGGCGCCGTCGAGATCCTTGACGTGGGCGATGTTGGCCGACTTGCGGACCATGAAGCCTTCGCCGTCATAATAGTTCACCCCGGCGAAGGTAAAGCCGAGCGTGGTATCGCGCGACATCGTCCAGGTGGTGTTGCGGACGAGCAGGTCGACTTCGCCCGACTGCAGCGCCGGGAAGCGCTCCGTGCCGTCGAGCGGGGTGTACTTCACCTTGTCCGGATCGGCGAAGATCGCCGCCGCGACGGCGCGGCAATAGTCGACGTCGAAGCCGGTGTACTTGCCGGTCGAGTCCGGATTGCCGAAGCCCGGCAGGCCGGTGTTGACGCCGCACTGCACGAAGCCCTTGGCCTTCACTTGCTCGAGCGTGCTGGCCGCATTGGCCGAGCCGGCAAGGCCGACCACAGCCATGGCCACGCCTGCGACGAACGGCAGAAGTTTCGATTTCATCCCGACTATCCCCTTTTTCGGTTCGTGGACCGTTTTTCTTTGGCAGCCGGCCGTTCACAAGCCGTCCGCCTCACGATGGAGGGGAAGAACCGACCCGGAGCCTGATCACCCTGCTTCGGCGCTTTCGGTCCGGGGCGCTCTCACGTCCCGTCATCTGGACGCCATGAACGCCCAGTTAACGCGCGGGGTCAAGCACAATGGCGTCCGCGGCGGCACCACGCCGCCCGTTTGCATAGTCGTCAGGCGATGTGGCGTGCAAAAGGGCAGGAAATGCCCGCAATTGAGGCGACTAAAGCTCGCGGATGCTGCCCTTGAGCCTTCGGGCAACCACGCTGAAGCTGTGCCTTACTTCCTCCGGCTGTGCCTCGAAGGCCTGCCCGAACGCGCCAACCACTGCCCTGAGGCCGTGCAACTGGTCGACAAGATCGAGGATGATGCCGATGCCTTCGCCATTGACGCCCAGCGGTCCGCCGAGATCGGCCACGAGGTTGGCGCGCGCGACATCGGCCTCGCTGTAGGTGCGGCTCGCCGCCGTTCCCTGCGGCAGCAGCCAGCCACTTTCGACCCACAGCACCAGCGTCGGACGATCGATACGCAACACGGCGATGAATTCATCTTCGGTCATCGTCATACCCCCAGTGCCGCCCGTGGATTGTCGCCCGCGTCGAGGTCTGCCACGGCCTTTTCGAGCCCCGCATCGCCGCCCTCCGGCAGCACGATCTTCAGTGTGACGTAGAGGTCGCCCTTGCCGCCGCCGCGCTTGGGCACGCCGCGCCCCTTGAGCCGCAGCACCTTGCCGCTCGACGACCATTTCGGCACCGTCGCCATCACCGGCCCGGTCGGCGTGGGCACCGGCACCTTGCCGCCCAGCACCGCCTCGCGCAGCGAAATCGGCAGCTCGAGCCGGATGTCGTCGCCATCGCGGACAAAGAATTTGTGGGCGCGTACGCCGATCTCGATCAGCGCATCGCCGGCTTCGGCGCCGCCGAGCCCCGGCTCGCCCCGGCCCTTGAGCCGCAGCGCCTGCCCGTCCTTGATACCTGCCGGGATGACGACGTCGACCGGCTTGCCGTCGGCCAGCGTCACCTGCCGCGTCGCGCCGTTCACCGCATCGAGCAGATCGACTTCGAGCCGATACTGCACGTCGCTGCCGCGCATGCGGAAATTGCCATGCCCGCCGGTGCCGGCGCGGCCGCCCCCGAAGAGGTCGGCAAACACGTCCGAGGCGTCGAAATCGGCAAAACCCGAAGCATTGCGGTAGGCCCCGGCCTCGGGCGCACCGGCGTTCGCGAAGTCGCGATAATAGCGCTGCTGCGGCTTCTCGTTGCCTGCCTCGTCGATCTCGCCCCGATCGAAGCGCCCGCGCTTTTCGGGGTCGCTCAACAGGTCGTTGGCGGCGTTCAGTTCCTTGAACTTCTGCTCCGCCTGCTTGTCGCCCGGGTTGAGATCGGGATGCAGCTTCTTGGCCCGCTTGCGGTAGGCCGTTCTGATCTGCTCGGCTGTGGCGTCCTTCGCCACGCCCAGGATTTCGTAGGGATCCATCAGGAAATTACCTCCGCACCCAAGATGGTAATCTGGCCCGGATTTTCCAGACGCCACGGGACGTTCACCCCATCCTGCGGGCCCACCTTGACAGCGAGGCTCGCATCCGGTGCTGCTGCCGGCAAGAGCTGCAGGAGAAACCGATGGCGACCACACCCGAGGCATCGCAAAAGACGATCCACCTCGTCTTCAAGACGCACCTCGACATCGGCTTCACCGAGCACGCCGGCAAGGTGCGGGCCCAGTATCACGAGCGCTTCATTCCGCAGGCGATCGACACCGGCACGCACTTCTTTCGCGAAAACCCGGCCGAGCCGGCCTTCATCTGGACCACCGGCGCCTGGCTGATCTGGGACCACCTCGAAACCCAGCCGAAGGAGAAGACGAGGCGCCTCGAACAGGCGATCGAGCGTGGGCTGATCCGCTGGCATGCCCTGCCCTTCACCACCCATTCCGAGCTGATGACGCCGGCGCTGTTCCGGGCGGGCCTCTCCTATTCGGCGGCGCTCGACAAACGCTTCGGCACACGGACGATCGCCGCCAAGATGACCGACGTGCCTGGCCACACGCTCGGCATCGTGCCGTTGCTGGCCGAGGCGGGGGTGAAATTCCTCCATCTCGGCGTCAACCAGGCGTCGCGCGTGCCGGACGTGCCCGACATCTTCCGCTGGCGCGCCCCCGATGGCAGCGAAGTGCTAGTGATGTACCAGAAGTCCTACGGCGAAACGCACTTCCCCGAGGGCCGGGCGGACGGGCTGAGCTTTGCCCACACCAACGACAATATCGGGCCGCAGAGCGTGGGACAGACGGCCGAAGCGTACCGGGCGCTCCGCCACGCCTACCCCGGCGCTGCCATCAAGGCCGCAACCCTCGACGACTATGCCGAACTGCTGTGGCCGCAGCGCGAGACGTTCCCGGTGTTCGACCTCGAGATCGGCGACAGCTGGATCCACGGCGCCGCGTCCGATCCGCTGAAGCTGCAGGCTTTCCTCGCCCTGCAGCGCCTCTATGAAACCTTCGCGCTCGACAAGCTGTCCCCGTCGCGCCTCGCCTTCGGCCGCCGGCTGGCAATGGTCGCCGAGCATACCTGGGGCGTCGATATCAAATCCTTCCTCCGCGACGAGGTCGCCTGGGACCGCCAGCCCTTCGCCCTTGCCCGGCACAACGACTACCGGTTCAGCTATACCGAGGCTTCCTGGACCGAGCAGCGCGACTACCTCGATGCGGCGGTCGCCGAACTCAACGCCGCCAATCGCGCCGCCGCACGGCGCGAACTGGCCGAACTGCGGGTGCCGCGCGAGCCCAAGCCGGCAGGCAGCACCAGCCGGCCGGGCGAGCCGATTGCGGTCGAGGGCTGGTCGATCGAGATCGATCCGGTATCGGGCGATCTCAAGGCCCTGACCACGCCCGACGGTCTGTCGCTCGCGGGTCTCGACGGCACGCTGCTCGGCTACCGGCACGAGAGCTACGACGCCGCCGACATGACCCGCTTCCGCGAGAGCTACATCACGCAGCCGCTCGACTGGGCGCTGCTCGATTTCGACAAGCCCGGCCTAGCTTCGGCGGCCACGGCACGCTCGGCGCGCTGGGCGCCGAGCCTGGTCGGCATCACCCGCAAACGGCACAGCGTGCTCCTCGACCTCGCCATGCCGGAGCAGGCCCGGACCGAACTCGGCGCGCCGCGCCGCGTCGAATTGCTGCTCAAGCCGATCGGCAATGCGCGGCTCGAGGCGACGCTGATCCTCCGCGACAAGCCGGCCAACCGGATGCCGGAGGCCGGTTTCCTGCACCTGACGCCCGCCGCGGTGACGGGCTGGAACTATCACAAGATGGGCGTCTGGCAGCCGGGCGAGCGCGTCGCGCGCAATGCCGGCGGCCGGCTGCAGGCGGTGACGTGCGTCCGCGGCACGGCCGCTGCCGGCCGGGCGCTGCTGGTCACCCCGCTCGATACGCCCCTCGTCGGCCCCGCCGCGGGCGATTTCATGACCTACGATCCGGCTCCGCCCGACCTGTCGCAGGGCCTCCGCTTCAACCTTTACAACAACCGCTGGGGCACGAACTTCCCGATGTGGTGGGAGGGCAGCTTCAAGGCCCGGTTCGTGCTGACGCTGGCCGAAGGGTAGGAACGGGGCACTGTGTCGTGCCCCATCTTCCCTTCTCCCCTTGCGGGAGAAGGTGGCGCGAAGCGCCGGATGAGGGGGGTGCCTCGGCGTTTGCCGCTCCCCCCTCACCCCCTGCCGGACCCTCTCCCGCAAGGGGAGAGGGAGACAGACAGCGGCGCCCCGGCTTGATTGGCTCCCTTACGCCTCAGGCACCCAGACCAGCATCGAGCCCTTGCCGCGGTTGGCCCACAGGTAATAGGGGATCGCGGTGAGCGTGCCGTTGCCTTCGGCAGGCGGCTCGCTGCGGTAGAGGGTGTGGCTCCAGTCGGCTTCCTCGATGGCCTTGGCCGGCGCCGTGATCGTGACCACGCCGTCGAACAAGTCGGCGCGGGTCGAAGACTTGAGTTCGGCGGTCCGCGGCAGCTTCAGCCGCTGCACCGGGCCGCCATTGTCTACCTCCTCGATGCAGTAGACCAGCGGTCCGCGCCGCAGCGACACGCGGCCGACGTCCATCTGCACGTTCGGGTTGGCGTAGCTGCGCTCGGCCGGCATCGGCAGGTCGATGGCGATGCTGTCGCCCTTCGTCCACTCGCGCTCGACGGTGAGATAGCCCTTGTCGAGCGTGCCGGTGACCGGCTGGCCGTTGACGGAAACGCTCCATTTCTTGGCCCAGCCGGGGATGCGCAGCTTGATCGGGAAGCTCGCCGGGCGTTCCGGGTCGACCGAGATCCGGATGTCGCCCGACCAGGGATAGTTGGAAACTTCCCTGAGCCCGACCTTGCCGGATTTGAGCGGCACCGTAGTCGAGATGCCGCCATAGAGGTTGAAGGCGATCGCATCGTCGGAGTGCGAGACGAAGTAGCCGCCGACCGACGCGACGAGACGCGACACGTTCATCGTGCAGCACGGGCAGGTGTGCCACGCCCAGCGCTCCGCCATGCCGATCGATTCGAGCGGGTTGGCGTAGAAATAATGCTCGCCGTCGCGGCTGAGGCCCGAGAGCGCGCCGTTGAATAGGCCGAGTTCGAGGATGTCGGCATACTTGCCGTCCATGTCGAGGTGCAGCATGCGCTGGCCCCAGAAGATCAGCGCCACGGTGGCGCAGGTCTCGGCATAGGCGGTTTCGTTCGGCAGATCGAAATCGTGCGTGAAGCCTTCGTTGTGCGCCGACGGGCCGAGGCCGGCCGTGACGTACATCTTGGTCTCCATCACGTCATCCCAGAGCACCTCGCAGGCGTGCTTCAGGGCGGCGTCGCCGAGTTCGGCCGCGAGATCGGCCATGGCGGTATACATGTACATGGCGCGCACGGCGTGGCCGACGACCTTGTCCTGCTGGCGCACCGGCACATGGGCCTGGCTGTACTCGTAGTTCTTGAACCAGTAGTCGGCCGGATCGGCGCCGCGCGCCCGCGCCTCGATGTCGAAGTAATAGGGCTGCGTGCCGCGCTCGTTGATGAAATAGGTGGCGAGGTCGAGGTGCTTCCGGTCGCCGGTCAGCCGGTAAAGCTTGATCAGCGCGATCTCGATCTCCTGGTGGCCGGGATAGCCGTGCTTCTGGTTCGGCCCCGGCCCGAACATGTCTCGGATGTGGTCGAGGTAGCGCTCCATGATGTCGAGCCAGCGCCGCCGGCCGGTGGCCTGGAAATAGGCGATGGCGCCTTCGAGCATGTGCCCGGCGTTGTAGAGTTCATGGTTGTCGCGCAGGTTCGTCCAGCGCTTGTCGGGCTCGCGGCCGAGATACCAGCAGTTGAGGTAGCCGTCGGGCGCCTGCGCCTTCTCGAACTTGTCGACGATCGCCTCGATCATGGCCTCGATCTTGTCGTCGCGCCGGTGCGACAGGGCGTAGCTCGCCGCCTCGATCCACTTGCCGATGTCGGAATCCCAGAACACCTGCACGGTGAAGCCGCGATCATTGCGCGGAAAGCGCATCGGCGGCGGCGGCTGCTTCAGCTCGAGCGATTCGAGGATCTGGTACTCGCCGAGCTTCTTGTGCTGGCTCGGAATGGTGCGGGCGAGCACGGTATCGAGCCGTTCCTTCCAGAACTGCCCCTCGAGCCGTACATCGGCAAATCCAACCGGCAGGAACTTACCCATTTTCTGCTTGTCTCCAAGATGCGCCGGGCGTGCCCGGTCAGGATTGCGATTTGCCGCCGCACGACTCGCGGACGACCAGTGTGCAGGGCAGCCGGACGATGCCGGACATGCGCTGGCCGCCGATCATGGCGATCAACCGCTCGCCCGCTTCGCGGCCGAGCGCCTTGAGGTTCATGTCGATGCTGGTGAGGGGCGGCTGAGCTCCCTCGACCATCACGTCCCAATTATCGAAGCCGACCACGGCCACGTCGCGCGGCACCGCAATGCCGCGATCGCGCAGCGCATCGAGGGCGCCACGGGCAATCTGGTCATTGGCGCAGAACAGCGCATCGGGGGGCTCGGCTGCGCCGTCGAACAGCGCCGCGACCGCTTCGCGGCCATTGGCCTCCGACCATTTGCCGTAGCGGAAATAGCCCGGCAGTTCGGCCAGCCCGGCCGCCGCCAGGGCCTCGGCATAGCCGCGATGCCGGAGCGTTACCGCCTCGAAGTGCGCCGGCCCCGTCAGGTGCGCGATGCGCTTCCGCCCGAGCCTGATCAGGTGCTCGGTCGCGAGGCGCGCGCCGCCCACGTCGTCGGGGATCAGCGACAGCGAATCCGGCTCGTCGCCCTGGGCGAAGACGTAGACCACCGGAATGTCGCCCACCTGGCTGGCGACGCTCGACCGCTTGTCGGAGCGGCGGGCGGTGACCACCAGACCATCGATCCGCTTGCCGAGCAGCTGATCGAGATGCTGCCGCTCGCGTGCCGGATCGTCGGTGGCGTTGCACATGAACACCGCGATGCCGTCATTGGCCAACCGGTCCTCCAGCGCTTCCACGATCGGGAAGCTGAAGCGGCCGAAACTGTCGTTGGACAGGATGCCGATCGTCATCGACTTGGAGCGGTGGAGGCTCTGCGCCAGGTTGTTCGGCCGGTAGCCCAGTTCGCGGGCGACCCGCAGCACCTTTTCGCGCGTTTCGGCGCTGAGCCGCCCGTTGGCGTTGAGCGCCTTGCTGGCCGTGCCGATCGACACCTCCGCCAGCCGCGCCACGTCGCGGATAGTCGGGGTGTCGCGAACCTTGAGCCCGCCGCCCCCGGCATCGATGTCGTCACCGGCTGACATGGCGCCCTACTTCACCGCGCCGCTCAGCAGGCCGGAGACATAATACTTCTGCAAGAACACATAGATGGCGATGCAGGGGAGGACCGAGATGATGATGCCGGCCTGCAGCGCACCCCAGTCGACCGCGCCGAAATGCCCGGTGCGCACCCCGACCAGCATGATCGGCACGGTGAACTGCGTCTCCTTGCTCATCAGGATCAGGGCGGCGAGCAGTTCGTTCCACGAGGCGATGAAGGCAAAGAGCGCAATCGTGACCACGCCGGGAAGCACCAGCGGCAAAGCGACCCGGGAAAAGATCTGGAACGAGCCGGCGCCGTCGATCACCGCCGCTTCCTCGAGTTCGCGCGGCACGCCCTCGAAATTGTTGCGCATCAGGTAGACGCTGAAGGGCACCTGCAGCATGGCGTGGATGAGGGCGAGCCCGAAGGCGGAGTTGGCGAGGCCGATCTTGGCGAAGTCGAGGTAGAGCGGGATCAGCAGCGCCTGGTAGGGGATCATCAGCGGCAGCAGCAGCACGAGGAACAGCAGTTCCTTGCCGCGGAAGTTGAAACGGGCGAGGCCATAGCCGGCGGGGACGGCGACGACGATCACGATGACGATCGAGAACGCGGCGACGAGGAGGCTGTTGGAAACGTACGTCCACAGCCCGGCCTGGTAGTTGAAGATCTTGAGATAGTTCTCGAAGCTCAGCGTCTGCGGCAGGTAGTTGGGCGGCGACGCCGCCGCATCGGCCGTGGTCTTGATCGAGTCGAGGAACGACAGAATGATCGGGCAGAGCATGAGGGCGGCGATGAACACCGCGATGGCGCCGACGAGATAACGCACCGGGGCGCCGCTCGAAACGGCGTGGCCTTCGGTGGCGGCCCTGGTCCGCCGGTTGGCGATCGCAACGTCGCTCATGCCGCAGTCCTCCGGGCGGTAACGGCAATCTGGACGGCAGCGCCCGCCATGATGATCGCCGTCAGGATGACCGCCAGCGCCGACCCGTAGCCGAGCTGGAACTTGATGAACGAACTCTGGTACACCCAGTAGACCGAGGTGAAGGTGAGGCCGTTCGGCCCGCCGGCCGTCATGATGTAGAGCTGCTCGAAGGCCAACATCGAGCCGATCGCCGAGATCAGTGTGACGAGCAGGATCGTCCGCGCCGTCAGCGGCAGGTAGATGTGGCCGACCCGCTGCCAGTAGCTGGCGCCATCGATCAGCGAGGCCTCGGTAACGTCCCGGCTGATGCCCTGGATGGCGGCCATGAACAGGATCATGCCGAAGCCGACCACCTTCCACACCACCGAGATGATGACCGCCCAGAGCGCCGAGTCGGCGTTGTTGAACCAGGCGACCATGTTGCCGGCGAGGTGCAGATCGACCAGCGCCCGGTCGAACAGGCCGACCTGCTGGTCGAACAGCCAGAACCAGAGCAGGCTGGAGGTGCCGAGGCCGATGACCACCGGCAGGAAGATGATGCCGCGCGCCACCTGGAGCACCGGGCGGTTGGCCGCGGTGAGCAAGGCCAGCGCGTAGCCCGAGATCATCAGGATCGGCGTGATGTAGACCGTGTATTTGATGGTGAAGCCCAGCGCCTTCCAGAAATTGCTGTCGTTCCAGATGCGCACATAGTTGGCGCCGCCCACCCACTTACCGCCGCCGAGCAAGGACTCGCTGGTGAACGAGGTGTAGATCAGCTGGCCGAACGGGATCAGCACCAGCAGGAGCACGAACAGCAGGGCCGGCGCCATGTAGAGCAGGCCGGCGGTATTCTTGATGCGGAGGGCCATTGAGACTTCGTTCCGAATTCAGTCGACTGGTCCACCCGACCAATCAACCACCACGTCATTCCCGCGCAGGCGGGAATCCAGTTTTCCAACAGCACCGGCGCCCTCGGCCAACCTGGATTCCCGCCTGCGCGGGAATGACGCCGCGCGTTGGGAAGAGCAGCCGGCCGCGCCAACCTGAGAAGGCGCGGCCGGTCGCGAGGGCCTTACTGCGAGGCGATCTGCTCCATGGCGTCGCGGGCGGTCTTGACCGCACCGTCGACGTCACCGTTGAAGATCGCGGTCTGCAGCATCTGGATCCACGGGCTCGAGTCCGAGTTCACCATGTCGTTGTAGTGCAGGACGCCCGGCACGTAGCCGATGCCGACGGCCTTGGCTGTGGTCACGACGCGCGGATCGGTGAAGTACTTGTTGTCCGCCAGCACCGGGCGCGACGGGATGATGTTGTTCTTGGCGAGCCCCTCGAGCTGAGCCTCGTCGGTCAGTTCCCAGTGGATGAACTGCTTGGCGATGTCGGCGTGCTGCGACTTGGCCGGAATGGCGATGACGTCGCCGCCGACGAAGGCCGAATGCTGGCCTTCGGTCAGGCCCGGCAGGAAGCCGATGCCGAAGTTCATGTCGGGCTTGTCGTGCTTGAGGGCGGAGATGGCGAAGCCGCCCGTGCCCTGGATGCCGATCTTGCCGGTCTCGAAGGTGGCGAGGAAGTTGGCCCCGCTATCGGCCTGGGCACTCTCGGGGATCAGCTTTTCGTCCCACATCGCCTTCATGATGTTGAGCACGCCGGCGACGCCGTCACCGGTCAGCGCCTTGTCGCCCGACTTGGCCGGCAGCATGACGGAACCGGTCGCGACCATCAGCGGCGAGGTCACGAAGATGTTGCAGCCCGGGCAGGCGCCCGAGAAGTAGTAGCCATAGGTGCCATTGCCCAGCGCCGTGATCTTCTTGGCGTCGGCATGCACTTCGTCCATCGTCGTCGGCGCTTTGTCCGGATCGAGGCCGGCGGCCTTGAACAGGTCCTTGTTCCAGATCAGCACGGACACGTCGGGCGTGAAGCCGGCGCCGTAGATCTTGCCGTCCCAGGTCGCGATGTCCTTGTAGGCCTGCGCCACGGTGGCGTAGTTCGGATCGGCCTTGAGGTCGCTCGTGATATCGAGCAGCGCGCCCGAGTTCATGAAGTCGGCCATGTAGACCAGGTCGAACGACACCATGTCGGGCACGTCGCCGGACTGGCTGCCGGTCGCGAGCTTGGTGACCATCTGGTTGTCGGGAATGACGGTGACGTTGACCTTGTCGGGGTGGCTAGAGTTCCACAGGTCGATCATGTGCTGGGCCGCCTGGGCGCCCGAAGCGCGAACCCACATGGAAATATCGGTCGCCATGGCGGTGCTGGGCAGGGCGGCCAGGGCCGTAGCGGCAATCCCCAGCGCAGCGGCGCTGGATAGCAGACGTAGTTTCATGGAGTTCCTCCCTCGTGAAGCGCGACCCCTGCCCTTCCGGCTGTTGGTTGTCGCGGAAAACCTTTTCCCAAGTTGCCGCAAGCCTCGTTGGTCGGGCCGTCGTGCAATTTGGGAAAAGCTTTTCTCAACGGAGAAAAGCATAGCTTGATGACGCTGGCAAGACCGAATGTGGGGCCGCCGCCCACGGGCCTGCCTATCCAAACGCTGCGCGCCACCCTCTCTCGCAAGCGGGCGAGAGGAAGAGGGTAATGCCCTGCCTGTCCTCGCCTGCAAGGCCGAGAAGCCAGCTCGAAGGACCGGGTGACGCCTGCCTATCCCCCGGCGCTCAGTCCACCCTGACCTTGACCGAGGCCGAGCGACCCTCGGCGTCGAGCACCGACAACGTCACGAAGCCGGGGCCGTCCGGCTTCCAGTCGCTCTGGCGGGAGAAGGGCGAGCGGTCGAACGGCGCGCCGTTGGCAAAGAACGTGAACGGCGGCGCGCCGTTGCGCACCTTTACCGTCAGCGGTGTGTCGGCACCGCCGGCGACGCCGAGATCGACCTCGACGCCGTCGACCGGATAGGCGATTTCCGGCGCCGGATCGGCGGCGACGACGTTCGCATCCGGGTTGCGGAAGCGCTTAAGGGGCGTCGGCAGGTCGGCGTTGGAGGCAAAGAGCACGCCCTTGGGCGGCGGCTTCAACGGCACCGCGGCGCCGCCCAGCCGGTCGAAGCTCTCGAACAGCACCGGCGCCGCGGTCGTGACGCCCGAAATGCCGGGCACCGGGGCGCCATCCGGGCGACCGACCCAGACGCCGATGACGGTCTTGCCGTCGAAGCCGATCGACCACGCGTCGCGATAGCCATAGGACGTGCCGGTCTTGTAGGCGATGCGGCCCGGCGACCCGTTCAGCGGCGGAGGGACGTCGGCAAGGATATCCGAGACGTACCAGGCGGCGACCGGGTCGAGCACCGGGGCGACCTCCGGGTCGGCCGGCGGCGTCGGCAAGATGCCGTCGCGCAGATGGATGGGCGAGCCGCCGCGGGCGATGGCGGCATAGATCGAGACCAGGTCGCGCAGCGTCACCCCCACCCCGCCGAGGCCGATGGCAAGGCTCGGCGCCGATTCGTCCGGCAGCAGCGGCTTGGCGTTGGCCCGCTTGATGCGCTGCACCAGCCGGGCCGGCCCGACAGCGTCGAGCACCACCATGGCGGGGATGTTGAGCGATTGCGCCAGCGCCTGCCGCATCGTCACGGTGCCGCGGGTGAAGCCGTCGAAGTTCACCGGGGCATAGCCGGCAAAGGCGGTGGGCCGGTCCTCGATCAGGCTCTCGGGATGGGCGAGGCCGAGTTCGAAGGCGAGCCCGTAGATCAGGGGTTTCAGGGTCGAGCCGGGGGAACGCACCGCCGTCGTCATGTCGACGAAGCCCTGCGCCTGCGTCTTGAACAGGCCGGGAGAGCCGACCGAGGCGAGGATGTCGCCGGTCGCCTGGTCGGCGACGAGGATCGCCACCGAGACTTTTGGCCCGAGGCGTTGCGCGCGCGCCGCGGCAAGCTCTTCGAGCCCGCTCTGCAGCTTGCGATCGACCGTCAGTTCGATGCGGCGGGCATTGGGTCGGGCCGTCACCGCCGCCTGGGTGAGGTGCGGCGCGAACATCGGGAAATCGCGGCGCGCGCGAGGGATGGGTTCGCGCTTGGCGGCGTCCGCATCGTCGGCGGTAATGATGCCCTGCCCCACCATGCGATCGAGCACCATGTCGCGGGCGGCCTTGGCAACCTCCGGGTGGAGGTCGGGCCGGCGCGCCTCGGGCGACTGCGGCAGCGCCACCAGCAGGGCGGCTTCCGCCGTGGTGAGGCGTGTCGGCTCCTTGCCGAAATAGCTGAGGCTCGCGGCGCGGATGCCTTCGATATTGCCGCCATAGGGCGCCAGCGTCAGGTAGAGCGTCAGGATTTGCGCCTTGCTCAGTTGCCGCTCGAGCGATTGAGCGTGCAGCATCTGGCGCAATTTGGCGGCGAGGTTGCGCGTCGACGCTCCCTCGATCAGCCTTGCGACCTGCATCGTCAGGGTCGAGCCACCCGAGACGATGTGCCCGCCCGCGCCGGCGAACTGGCCGGCGGCGCGCAGCATCGACACCCAGTCGATTCCGCCATGGGTCGAAAAGTGCTGGTCTTCATAGCCGATGAGCATGGCGAGGAAGCGCGGATCGACCTCCGCCGGCGTCACCGGCAGCCGCCAGCGCCCGTCCGCCGTGGTGAAGGGACGGAGCAGCTGACCATCCCGGTCGACCACCTCGACCGAGACGGGAAGGGTCGCGATATCGGGCGTCGGCGGCAGATCGGCCGAAAGGCTCGCGAGGCCGGCATAGACATAGAGCACGAGGCTCAGCAGCAGCCCCGCCAGCAAGCCCAGGGCCGCGGGCAATGGCCCACGGCGCGGCTCCCTGCCGACCCGCTTCATTTGCCGGGCGGCACGATCTCGACGGTCGCCGCCGCGCCGTTCGCCCGCAGATCCGGGCGGTACATGTCTTCCACCGTCGCGCCCGGCAGCACGAACTTGCCGGGCGAAGTGGCCCGAACCATGTAGGCGGTCGAAAAGCTTGCCGTGCTGGTCGAATAGCGGAACGCCGCCACGTACTGGTCGGTCCGCGCCTCGGTGTGGGTCGGGCTATCGACCTTGAGCCAGGACACGTCCGAGGTATCGCCGCTCTGCGACAGGTCCGGATTTTCGATTTCGAAGCCGGCGGGCAACGGGTCGGCGACGACATACTGGCCGGAGCCGAGTTCGGTTGCCGTCACCGACAGCACCACGACGAAGCGGTCGTTCTGGTGCACCGTCGTCAGCGCCGGATCGAAGCGGGTTCCATCGGGCAGGAAGTACTCGCGCTTGATGGAGAAGCCCTGGCTCGATGCCGGCGGCGGCGTCGCCGGAATGCCGGTGACCGAGACCTTGGCTTCCGTCGCGGTGTTCCCGGTGTTGGCGATCGCGACGGGGGCGCTGTCGAAGTGCTCCTGGTCGAAGCGCTGGTAGACGAGGCCGGTCAGCGGCTTGCCGTCGAGAGTGACCGAGCCGCTGGC
>Ga0209233_1000291_pt1 | contig 64111 bp, 72 predicted proteins | sample AraplaCL_Cvi_mCL_FD_184269 | JGI IMG/M metagenome (GOLD analysis project Ga0209233, IMG submission 184269) | Arabidopsis root microbial communities from the University of North Carolina, USA - plate scrape CL_Cvi_mCL (SPAdes) (version 2) | ecosystem: Host-associated > Plants > Roots > Endosphere...
GCCACCCGGACCAAATCCCGCGGCCACCCTTTGACCGGATAGCGCGCATTGGCAGGCCTGCAGGCGCTATTTTCCGAGGACTTCGCTGTCCAGGGTCATGCTTGCAGCCTCCCCGCAGCCGACGAGGGGGCGGAACCGCGCTGGTCACGCAACGCTTGCCACCAAGCCAGGGGGGAGGTGCGTCCAAATTCCATCACCCCAATCCGTCATCCCAGCGAAAGCTGGGATCTCAGGAGAGGAAGGACCACCCCACATCCCTACACCGTCATCCCGGACTTGTTCCGGGATCCACCCAGCGGCTTGGCCGCAACCTCCCGATGGATGCCGGAACAAGCCTATCCCGAGCCTGCCGAAGGGTCCGGCATGCCAGCAATCCTACCGCCCCTCGCGACGATGGTCCGCCCAAGGTCGCGCGCTCACCCCTTGTACATTTCCGCCAAGGCATGATCTTCGCGTGGAAATGCCGACGCTTTCGCATCCTTTGCTTTATTACGTCGCGGCCTCGGTCGCGGCGCTGATCGCGGTCAACCTCATTATCGCGCGCATCCCGTTGATCGGGCGGCTGCTCCGCATCGCGATATGGGGCGTGATCGCGCTGCTGGTGGTCGGCGCTGTCGAGCAGCGCAGCCTGTTCGATCCCTATTTCGCGAAAATCACCCGTTTCCTGAAGCTCGATCCGCCCGATGACCAGCAGGTGTCGGGCAAGGAATTGCGCATCCCGATGAGCCGCGACGGCCATTTCTGGGTGCGCGCGCGGATCAACGGGGTCGAGCGCAAATTGCTGGTCGATAGCGGCGCCACCATCACCGCGCTTTCGGTCGGCACCGCCGAGGCCGCCGGCCTCGTGCCCGAACGCGCGCCCTTCCCGATCATCCTCAAGACCGCCAATGGCGCGGTCGCGGCGCGCACCTCGCGCGTCACCACGCTCCGCATCGGCAACGTCGTCGCGCGCAACCTGCCGGTGGTGGTTTCGCCATCCTTCGGCGATACCGAGGTGATCGGTATGAACTTCCTGTCCAAGCTCAAGAGCTGGCGGGTCGAGAACAACACCCTCATCCTGGAACCGCATCACCCGCAATCGGCGATCCGCGACAGCGAGGAGAGCTGAGCGCTCGCCCGATCGCGTGCGATGCGATAATAAGGGCCCATGGGAAGCGCCCTTATCGTCTGCGCGATCTTCGTCGGCCTCGGCGTGCTGATCGCCTTGCTGCGCCCGGCCCAGCCGTCATGAGCGCCCCCGCCGGCATGATCGATCTCTTCCCGGCTCTCTCGCTCGGCGGAGTTGCCTTGATCGGGCTGATGATCCGGATCGAGCCACCGCCGATGGTGCGCTTCGGCGTCGTCGCATTGCTGGGCCTGTTGCTGGTCCTGTATCTGACCGATCAGATCCATCTCTGGATGCCCGACCATTTCGGGGTCCCACTCTACATCGCCTTGCTCTTGCTCGCAGGCGGGATCATCCTGTGGAACTGGCGCGCCGGGCGTGCGGCAAAAGGGGGCTGATCCCCGCGCGCCTCAGTTGGCGGCAAGCAATGAAGCCGCCTGCCCTTCATATTCTTCCGCCATTCCGGTCAGCGTGCGGATCGTGCGGCTATCGGAAATGGAGGTCGCAAGCCGGCGGCAGCGCGCGGCCTGGGCGCGCAGATGTTCGGCGTGGCGTAGCTGGGTCACGTCGACCAGTAGGTTGACCGCGCCGGCAAAGGCGCCCTCCTCGTCGAACAAGGGCGTCGGATAAGGCACGAACTGGATGCGCGTTCCGTCCGGCCGCTCGGCGATCGCCTCCGCGCCGCGCACCGGACGACGTTCCTTGATCGCCACCGCCATCGGGCATTGATCGTGCGGCAGGGAAGCTCCGTCCAGCGTGTAGAGCTTCCAGGTCACGCACCATTTGTCATGCTGAACGGCGGGCACACGCCCCGCCAGTTCGATGCAGGCGCGATTGAAATGCGTGATCGTACCGTGCACGTCCGTCAGATAGATCGCTACCGGAAGCCGATCGAGCACGTCGTTGAGATCGCCCTCGCGATTCGCGCCGAGGGCAATGCCGAGATATTCTTCCGCTCGTGTGATCACGCTTGAGTGGCCGCCCCGTTGCCCCATTCGTCACGGCAAATGCCATCCGCGCGGGAAAGGTTTCGCACCTGAGCGCTTTACGTTAACCAAAGTTCCGATCGGCAGAGAGGCTGATCGGTTGCAACATAAGGCGGCGGCGGCCGCCGCACCGATCAGCGCTGCATCTGCATCAATTTGTCCATCGGCATGGGCATCATGTTGTGCATCATATGCGCCATGATCCAGACCGATCCGATCACCACCAGCAGGACGACCAGCACGCCGAAGGCCAGCGCCAGCGTATTGTTGGTATTCTCCGGCCCGCTGGTGATGTGCAGGAAAAAGACGAGGTGGACGCCGATCTGCGCGACCGCGAGCGCGAGCAGGGCCGCGGGAATGCCCGGACCCCAGACCACGTTCGCGCCCGCGACCCAGAAGCTGGCGACGGTCAGGCCGACCGCCAGCAACAGCCCGAGCAGATAGACCTGGATCGCGCTCCAGCCCGAACCGCCGGCATGCTCGTCGCCCGGTGCGGCATCGTCATGCTCGTTCCAATGTTCGTCATGGCCGCTCATGCGCCGGCTCCCAGCAGATAGACGATCGTGAACAACGCGACCCAGATGATGTCGAGCGCGTGCCAGAACAGGTTGAAGCAAAGCAGGCGCCGCATGATCTCGGGCCGGAAGCCCTTGAACCAGATCTGCGCCATCATCGTGCCGAGCCACAGCCCGCCGACGCTGACGTGCAGGCCGTGACAGCCGACCAGCGCGAAGAAGGCCGACAGGAAGGCGCTGCGCGATGGCCCCGCGCCGTGCTGGATCATCTCGTAGAATTCGGTGACCTCAAGGATCACGAACGCCAGCCCGAGCAGGCCCGTGACCAGCATCCAGAATTGCGTCTGGATCTGCTTACGCATCGCCGCCGCGACATAGCCCAGGCCGCAGGTGAAGCTGCTCGCCAGCAGGAATGCGGTTTCGAGGCCGACCCGCTTCATGTCGAACAATTGCTTGCCGGTCGGGCCGCCCGCGGTCTGGTGGACCAAAACCGCATAGGCCGCGAAGAAGGCCGAGAACATGACGATGTCGGACAGCAGGAATATCCAGAAGCCGTAACCGACGATCACGCGCTTGGGCGCCGGTCCGCCGGCACCATGGCCGCGCGCCTCGGCATAGCCATGGCCGTGCGGATCATGCCTCTGGCCGTAGGGACCATGCTGCAGATAGACCGATGCGACGTCGCTCGGGGTGGGTCCCTTGCTCATGCGCGCGTCTCCATCGCCGCGAGCCATTCGGGGCCGCGGGCCGCACGCCTGGCGCGATCGACGCGCGCCACCTCTTCGGCCGGGATTTCATATTCGTCCTCGTCGCGCCAGGCGAAGACGACGAAGGTCGCATAGGCGCCGACGAAGCCCAGGCCCGCCAGCCACCAGATGTGCCAGATCAGGGCGAAGCCGATGATCGTCGCGAAGAAGGCCGTGACGAAGCCGGTCGGGCTGTTTCGCGGCATCTCGATCGCCTTGTAATCGGGCTCGTCATACAGCCGTTCCTGCGCGATCGCAGCCTGCTTCATGCCCCAATAGGCCTCCTCGCCATGCACGTCGTGCAGCACCGGGAAATTGAAGGTCGGCGGCGGCGACGGCGTCACCCATTCGAGCGTGCGCCCGTTCCAGGGATCGCCGGTCACATCGCGCAGTTTCTCGCGCTGGCGGATCGAGACGACGAGCTGGATCAGCTGCGCCGCGACGCCCATCGCGATCACGACCGTGCCGAGGCCCGCCAGGATGATCCACGGATCCCACAGGTCGTTATCGACGTGCTGGAGGCGCCGGGTCATGCCTTCCATGCCGACCACATAGAGCGGCGTGAAGGTCAGGACGAAGCCCGCCAAGGTCAGCCAGAAAGCGGTGATGCCCCAGCCGCGATGCAGCCGGAAGCCGAACGCCTTGGGGAACCAATATTCGTAGCCGGCGAAGGCCCCGAACACGACGCCGCCGATGATGACGTTGTGGAAGTGCGCCACCAGGAACAGCGAATTGTGCAGCACGAAGTCCGCCGGCGGCACCGCCAGCAGCACGCCGGTCAGGCCGCCGAACAGGAAGGTGATGATGAAGCCGATGCCCCACAGTACCGGCGGCTCGAAGCGGATGCGGCCGCCATACATCGTGAACAGCCAATTGTAGATCTTCACGCCGGTGCCGACCGCGATGATCGAGGTGGCGATGCCGAACGCCGCATTGACGTCGCCGCCCGCGCCCATCGTGAAGAAGTGGTGCAGCCACACGAACAGCGAGACGATGCAGATGAACATCGTCGCCATCACCATCGATCGGTAACCGAACAAGGGCTTGCCCGAGAAGGTCGAGAAGACCTCGGAGAAGATGCCGAAGGCGGGCAGCACCAGGATATAGACCTCGGGGTGTCCCCAGGCCCAGATCAGGTTCACGAACATCATCGGCATGCCGCCGGCGTCGTTCGTGAAGAAGTGGAAGCCGAGATAGCGGTCGAGCGCGAGCATCGCGAGCGTCGCGGTCAGGATCGGGAAGACCGCGACGATCAGCAGGTTGGACGCCAGGCTGGTCCAGCAGAAGACCGGCATGCGCAGATAGGACATGCCCGGCGCGCGCATCTTCAGGATCGTCGTGACCAGGTTGATCCCGGTCGAGAGCGTGCCGATGCCCGATATCTGCAGCGCCCAGATATAATAATCGACGCCGACGCCGGGCGAGTAAGCCAGCTCCGACAATGGCGGATAAGGCAGCCAGCCGGTGCGCGCGAACTCACCGATGCCGAGGCTCAAATTGACCAGCAGCGCGCCGGTCGCGGTCAGCCAGAAGCCGACATTGTTCCAGGTCGGGAAAGCCACGTCGCGCACGCCGAGCTGGAGCGGCACCGCGAAGTTCATCAGCCCGATCACCAGCGGCATTGCGCCGAAGAAGATCATGATCGTCCCGTGCGCCGAGAAGACCTGGTCATAATGTTCGGGCGGGAGATAACCCTGCGCGCCGTGCAGCGCCAACGCCTGCTGCGAGCGCATCATCACCGCGTCGGCGAACCCGCGCAGCAGCATCAGCGCCGACAGGATGATGTACATCACGCCGATGCGCTTGTGGTCGACGCTCGTGATCCATTCATGCCAGAGATAGGGCATCCAGCCCTTCGCCCAGACATAGATCACCACCGCGACCACCAGCCCGCCGGCGGTACCGCTTGCGATCAGGGGGATGGGCTGGTCGAGGGGGATCGCCGACCAATCGAGCTTGCCCAGCAGTTTCATTGTGCAGGAGTCCTCGGGGAAACGTTGACGCCGCCGCGGCCAGCCTGCGGGCCGGGGGCGGGGCCGATCTTTTGCGTGGAGATCAGGTTGAACAGGCCGGGCTGCACCACGCCATAGCTATAAGGCGTCTTGACCGTGCCCTGCTGGGCAAGACCGGCATAGGCCTTGGCATCGAGCGCCGGCCCCTGCCCCTTGGTCTTGGCGACCCAGGCCGCGAAGTCCGCGGGTGCGACCGCCTGCGTCTTGAAGTTCATGTCGGAGAAGCCGTCGCCCGAAAATTGCGCGGACTGGCCCCAATAGGTGCCGGGCTGGTCGGCCTGCAGGTGCACCTGCGTCACCATCCCGTTCATCGTGTAGATCATGCTGCCGAGGCGGTGGATGAAGAAGGTGTTCATCACGCTCGCCGAGGTCAGCGAGAAATGGACCGGCGTGCCGACGGGAATGACGAGCTGGTTGACCGTGGCGATGCCCTGATCGGGGTAGATGAACAGCCATTTCCAATCGAGCGAGACGACCTGCACCTCGATCGGCTTGCTGTTCTTCTCGGCCGGCAGCGGCTTGAACGGATCGAGATCATGGCTGCCGACCCAGATCACGCCCGCGAGGAACAGGATCACAAGGATCGGGATCGCCCACACCACCAGTTCGACGCGGCCCGAATAGGCCCATTCGGGTAGATAACGCGCACGCGGATTGTCGGCGCGGAACCAGAAAGCGAAGGCCAGGGTGGCGATCGCGGTCGGGATCACGATCGCCAGCATGATCACGGTCGAGTTGAGGAGGATTGTGCGCTCGCCCGCGGCGATCGGCCCCGCCGTATCGAGAACGCCCTGGTGCGAGCAGCCCGCGAGCGCGAACAGCAGCAATCCCGCTGCCCCCCGCCAGATTGATTTCATCGAAACGCCCTTCATGCGGTTTGCCGCCTTTGGAGATCGAGGGTGCGAAACGAGCCTATACCCCTTTGAGTCAAGCGCGTCCCCGGCTGCTACGGTTGCAGAGGATGCAATCGCACCCAACAATGCCGCATCCGGCAAGACGCATCGCTATCGACGGCTCGTGCTGCACATCGGCTGGAGCGAAAGGATGCGCGCCCGAAACGATGGAAACAATCGCGCGCACTAACCCGTTAGGCGCCAGCATAGTATGAGTAGCTTTGCGTGACAGTAGGTTAGAATAAGCCTGTCCCTCGCATCTCCTTGCCACGGGACTGCCGATCGAGTGTTAGATTTGGTCCCGAGGTCCGCGTATGGGACATTTCTAGGCGCACGACGGCTATCACAACTTGCCTGGACGACCGGCACGCAGCAATGCGGCCGGGCGGCACTGCCCGGAAACAGCGAATTGACTGGTCACGAGCGGATTCGCCCGGTCGGGAAGCTTCCTATTCCGCGGCCTGAGGCTCGGGATGCCAGGCCTTGGCCCGGGCGCTCGCGCTCCTGCGTTCGGACTCGGGGAAGCTTTTCTCGCACTTGGCGCACCAGCGGCGCGCAACGTGCGAAGGCGCGTAGCTGCGTGTCAGGCAGTCGGGGCAGACGAAGCTCTTGGCGGGGCCCTGCCCACGATATTTGCCGTAATGATCCAATTCGACCCGGTCTTGATGCTTCATGAACACCAGCATCGCCAGGGGGGTGAGGACGCAAGCCCCGAGCGCGAGGCCAATCACCAGATAGATGAGGATATTGTCCAAGGCCCGGTCCATCCCACGCTGCGCAACTCCGGCCGTCGACGGATGGCCGGTTACCCGCCCCTAACGCACCATTTCGCCAACGGGTCCGCGTTTATAAGTTTGGGAAAATGTAACTTAGATGACAACCCCTTGACCTGTCATGAACAGGAGCAGAACGTCCTTCCAGGGGACGAATGGGGGAGAGGAACGATGCTCGCGCCAGGCAGGGCCGGAGCCAGCAGGTTGATCCAATTGATCCAGGGCCAGCGGAACGCCACCGCCGCGGGAGCGTTCGGGCGGCGTCCGGTTACAAGTGGCGAAATCCGTTCCGCATCCGCGGCTCCCGCGATGCGGAATAGGGATCGCACCGGCGTCCTCGTTGCGTAAGAGTTTGCGTCAAACGCCGGTCGCGGCACCGGGGGTCCTGCCTCCGCTCGGCGACATATGGTTCGCAAACAGCAGCGATCGGCCGGGTGTGAACAAGCTTATGCAGATTCTTCTTGTCGAGGACGATCGCCAGATTGCCGAACGCGTCGCCAGCGATCTGGGGCGCAACGGCTATCAGGTTATCGACGTCGCCACCGCCGAAGCCGCACATGACGCACTGATCAGCAAGCCGATCGAGGCGGTGGTGCTGGACCGGCTGCTCGGCAACAATGACGCGATCACGATGATCGCCGACTGGCGTCGCGCCGGTCTGAAGACCCCGGTGCTGGTGGTGAGTTCGCTGTCGGGCGTGCACGATCGCATCGCCGGCCTGGCGGCAGGCGCCGACGATTATCTGGTGAAGCCCTTCCACACCGAAGAACTGGATGCGCGGCTGCGGGCGCTGTTGCGCGCGCGCGACCGTCATGCCGAACGCGAAGCCGATATATTGGTATGCGGATCGATCCGGATCGATCGCCGTCACCGCACCGCCGAACGCGACGGCACCCAGCTCATGCTGCAGCCCCGCGAATATCGCCTGCTCGAGGCGCTCGCCATGAGTCCGGGCCAGGTCGTGCCGCGATCGGTGCTGCTGGAGAAGGTCTGGAACCTGAGCTTCGATCCACGCACCAAGATCATCGAGACGCATGTAAGCCGTCTGCGCGACAAGCTGGATTTCGCGGGTCCGGGCGAGGCGATCGAGACCGTCCGCGGGATTGGATACCGCCTCCGCGAAGATGCTTGAGCCCGCGCGGCGGACGGTGCTGCGCACCGTTATTCTCTATATCGCGATCTTTGGCATAGCCAGCCTCGCCTTGGGCGAAGGCGCCTTCCTTTATGCGCGGCACGAGCTTGCCCATCGGCTCGACATGCGCATGGCCGAGCGTATGGACTGGCTCGCCCGCACTTACGCGGCCGAGGGCCGGCCAGGCCTGATCGCCGCGATCGACTCCTATACGGATCGCGGCGCGCGTACCTTCGGATATGTGCTGAGTGATGCGCAGGGACATTTCCTGCGCCGGCTGGGGGACACGCCGGCCCTGGCGCCCGGCTGGAGCCTGATCACGTTCCGCGACGAGGACGAAGGGGTCGAGGATCCGGCGCGTGCCCTCACCCGCCGCCTGCCCGACGGATCGCGGCTGACGATCGTCGCCGACCGCGACTATATCGAGCAATATGATGCGGTGACGACCGGTTTCCTGTTCGCGGCGCTGGCGCTTCTGTTCCTGGTCGCGGCCACGGGCGCGCTCTCGCTCGAACGCAAGGTGCGCAGCCGAATCGAAGGGCTTAACGAAACCGCGCGCGCGATCTTCGAGGGCGATCTCGAGCAGCGCGTGCCGATCGGCCCGGCACGCGACGAGTTTGACGCGATCGCCGCCACGGTCAACGCGATGCTCGACCGCCTCAACTGGATGCTGAACGAGGTGCGGCGCGTCTCCACCTATATCGCGCATGACCTGCGCGCGCCGATCGTGCGGTTGCGCGACCATCTCCAGCACGGTTCGCTCGCGAATCGCGGGCAGGTCGACATGGAAGCGGTTGAACGCTGTGAGGATATCATCCGCCTCTTCGGGGTGATCCTGCGCATCGGCGAAATCGATGGCGCGATGATCGCCCGAAGCGCGACCGAATTCGACCTGTCCGAACTCGTCGCCGAATTGAGCGATGCGCATGTTGCGGTGGCCGAGGATCTCGGCCGGACGCTGACGCATGACATCACGCCCGGCATCCGCACGATCGGCGACCGGGACCTATTGGCGCAATTGCTGATCAACCTGATCGACAATGCGTTGCGGCACACGCCGCCCGGCGCGCGGATAGCGGTGACGCTGCGCGCAGGCGCCAACCAGGCCTGCCTTTCGGTCGCGGACGACGGCCCCAGCCTGTCGGAGCAGGCGCGGCGGCAGCTGGTCGCTCCCAAGATCCGCGGTCCGGGCGGCGGCGCGATACGGGAGGGCGTGGGATTGAAGCTCGTCCAGGCGATTGCCGCGGGACATCAGGGGACGTTGAGCTTGCACGACAATGACCCCGGCCTGCGGGTGGATGTCAGCTTACCGCTGCATCCGGCGCGACGCGGCACGGCCGTGCCATAAAGAAAGGCGCCCCCGGCCGGGCCGGGAGCGCCTTATCTTCCTGAGCTGCAATCGGATCAGTGCGCGAAGGCGACCGCGACCGTCTGCTTGCGGCGGCGCATCGCCACCCCGAGCGCGCCGAAGCCGACCAGCATCAGGCTCCACGACGCCGGTTCAGGCACCGGGCCGGAGGCCTGCGCATTGGTCGCCATCGACGGCATGGTGTAGGCGATCTGCGTCTTGTCGAACACGCCATAGATGCCGTCCAGGTGCGTGAAGTCGGTGGCGCTGGGCGCGGTGTTGGCAAGCGTGCCGTTGGTGCCCTTCGTGCCGCTGGAATCGTTGGTGTAATCCATGCAGCTGCCGGTGTTGAGGTTGGTGAAGGTGTGGTCGGAGTCCTGGAGCCCGAGCGCATTGCCGAGTTCCTGGCAGATCACCTGCTGGAAATAGGCAGCGTTATTGTACTTGGACTGCGTGAAATAATAATCGTTCAGCTTGATCGTGGCCTGGTAGATGCTGGTACCCGCGGTCCAGACGGTGGTCCAGCCGGACCAGCCGGTCGCGCCATAATTGCCGCTGCAAACCTGGATCGTACCATAGACCCCGCCACAGGTGCTGGCGCTGGTCATGCCCGCGATCGGAACATAGTCGATATATTTGTCGGTCGACCAGGCCGCTTCGGCGGTGGCGAGATAGGGCGACCATTTCGACGCCGTATTGTTGCCGACCATGATCGCCAGATTGCCGGTATGAGCCCAGTGATAGCCGTTCCACGATTGGGCCGGGAGGATGGTTGCCCCTGCGGGGGTCGCCGCGGCGAGCACAGCAAGGACCAGGCCGCAACCCGCGGCCGCTTTGTTCAGCAGTGTCATGGAGATTCCCCGCATCGTCGTTAAGCAAGCCGCCCGGCACCACGCCGGCTTAGCTCCCCCCGGAGGCGATCTTGGCAGGGCGGTAGCTATCCTAATCCTGGTTAACGAACAGTTAGGCGTCGTTAAGTCGTGCTGACTTTGCGTTAAGATGTCTAAAGGTTACGGAACAACTTGAAATAGAGGGTTTGTATCGGCCGCGTTACAAATCGAGGTTCCATGTATTTCGGAGCCGTTACGAACGGGACTTGTTTCCCTATATTGCTCCAAGCCAGCGTGACGAAATTGCAACGCTTGGCTTATCAAAAGTCAACTTTTCGCAACCTTCCAAATCCTGAACGGAACCGGCGGATTAATCCCCCGTTAACCGCGCCGCTTGTGCCCCGGATCGCATCCAAAAAGCGCGCCGGACAGACAGGCTTCAGGGACCTTGAAGTCCAAAGTACGAGTGGAGATGCGCTTATGAATAAGTTGGCCGTTTACGGCGCAGGAGCAGCATTGCTCCTAGCCGCCGCCCCCGCCTCGGCAGTCACAACCTTCGCGGACTTCTCGCCCGCGAGCAACAACCCGAACGTCTTCTACACGGGCACGGCGAGCGGTGCGGGAACCATCTCGAGCATCGATCAGCTCGTCCACTTCGCCTTCCTCAATCCGGATGGCTCGGTGAGCGGCACGACGTTTGACGTGCTGATGAACTTCACCGCGACCACCGGTGCGGCTTCGACCGCAGGCGGCGGCACGGTGGCGCTTCTGCCGATTTCGGACGGCAGGCTGACCTTCACCTCGTCCACCCCGATCACCTGGGGCGGCCATACCGGCACCAACCTGCTGACGGTGGATTTCACCGGTGGTGTCCTCACCGCATTGCTGGGCGGATCGACCGCCAACTATGGCAATTCGACCCCGCCGAACGTCGTCAGCTTCAGCTCCGACTTCCTCGATTTCTCGAGCAGCACGGCGCGTGATCTGGCGCTCGCCATCGACGCGATCAACCCGGCGGTCGGCTTCGCCTTCGGCGGCAACCGCAGCCACATGGGCACCATGTCGGGCAATTTCGGCGCCGATGCCACCTCGGGCAATCCGCAGGGCGTGCCCGAGCCGACCAGCTGGGCATTGATGTTCGCAGGCTTCGGCCTGGTTGGCAGCGTGCTCCGCTCCCAGCGGCGCCGGACAGAGGTCATCTTCGGCTGACCGGTAAGCGGCCGGCTTTCCGCCGGCCGCGCTCTTTCGGGGCGGCGGCTCGCCGCCCCGGGACGCTCCACAAGCGCGCACCGCACGAAAGGGATAGAGCGTGACCACTCTCACGGCGGACATCAAAATCGACACTGACAGCTTCAACGTCAGTGGGATGCTCACTGGGACGGTCAGCAACCGCTCCAGCTCAGGCTTCGATATCGATGTCGGCAGCGGCTATGCCGAACATTATAGCGGCACCAACCTTGCCTATGACGCCAATGGCAATCTTGCCACGGGCACGCTGAGCGGTCTCAGCGAGACCTATCTCGGCGTGCCCGTCTTTTCGATGACCGCGCTCAGCCTCGACGCGGCGACCTTTGTGCAGTGGGTGCATAACAACGATAGCGCCGCGGCGCTCAACGCGATCTTCGCGGGCAATGACTCGATCCTGGGCAGCAGCGACGACGACGTGCTCGATGGCCGTGCGGGCCATGACATCATCATGGGCGGCGCCGGCGCCGACACGATCATCGGTGGCGACGGGAACAACCATCTTTATGGCCAATCGCCCAACGGCGGCACCGATGGTGCTGACTCGATCACCGGCGGATCGGGCATGGATTATATCCAGGGCAATGCCGGCAACGACACGCTCGCCGGCGGCGCCGGACCTGACCGCATCAATGGCGGCGCCAACGACGACCTCATTTCCGGCGGCGCGGGCAACGATGCGATCAACGGCAATCTCGGCAACGACACGATCGACGCCGGCGACGGCAACGACGTCGCGCGTGGCGGCAAGGACAATGACTCGATCTCGGGCGGTGCCGGCAACGATACGCTGTCGGGCGACCTCGGCAACGACACGTTGATCGGCGGCGCGGGCAACGATGTGCTGACCGGCGGGGACGGCGCGGACGTCTTCAAATTCTCTGGAAGCGATGCGCATTATACCGGCGCGGGCACCGACGTGATCACCGATTATACCGATGGGACGGACAAGATCGCGCTCGGCTTCTCGGTGACTGCGGTATTGACCGGCACCAATCCCGCCACCCTGTCGGACGCGGTAACCTATGCGCAGCAGCTGTTCGATGGCCACGCCGGCAATGGCGAGGTAGCCGCGCTGCATGTCGGCAGCGACACCTATCTCTTCTTCGCGGGCAATGGCGGTGCAACCGTGGATTCGGTCATCGACGTGAAGGCCGCAGCCGCGTCATCGTTCGACACAACAGATTTCATCTAGGACGTTCGGGCAGGCTGAATCGGCAGCGCCCCTGCTCTCAGTCCGCCGTGGCGGGCTCGGGCAGGCGGCATATGTCGATCCAGCGCGCAGCGACAAGCTCGGCCAACCGACCGGGCGCGATGCGGACCGAGCTGTTGAGCGATCCCGCCGCGGGGTAGACCGTATCGAACGTCTTCAGGCTCTCATCGCAATAGACCGGCAGCGGGCTCGCCAGGCCGAAGGGGCAGACACCTCCGACACGATGGCCGGTGACGGCGAAGGTCTGCTCGGCATCGAGCATACGCGGACGCGCGCCGAACGCGGCCTTGGTCTTCTGATTGTCGAGCCGCGTGTCACCGCGCGTCACCAGCAGCACGATCCGATCGTCGATGCGCAAAGCGAGCGTCTTCGCGATCTGCCCCGGTGCCACGCCCAGCGCGTCGGCTGCCTCCAGCACGGTCGCGGTGCTGGCCTCGGTCTCGATGATCGGCAGGTCGGAGGCATGTTCGCGCAGCCAGGCACGGACCGATTCATGGCTCATATATGGCCGCCATAGCCGCGCGCTTCGGCAGGCCAAACCCCGGCAGGCTCACCTCCGCGCAGCAGATGATAGACGCCGTGCAGATTAACGGTCGGATCGCAATGCGACGGCATCAGCACGACGCGCGTTCCGACCGGCGGAGCCGGTGTTCCCGCGGGCAGGTCGAGCCGCCCGAATTCGTCGCCCTTGAACCGATAGCGGCTATCGGCAGGCGCGCCCGTCAGGACGCGCGGCTCGCCCGCGTCGGTCGCGATCGCCTTGGTGCCCGCGTCGAGCGTAATAAAGCCCGGATGGCTGGCGCTGACCACGGTCGCGTGGAGCGCCAGGGCCTGTTCGAACGGCGCCGCGCCGCCCAGCTCGCACGCGCCATAATCCTGGTCCATGAAGATGTAGGATCCGCATTGCAGCTCTGTCAGCAGCCCCGCCTCGGCATCGATCGCATGCGTGCCGGTGCCGCCGCCGGTGACCACAAGCGGGGCAAGGCCGGCAGCCTCCAGCGCCGCGATGGTCTCGGCCAGGCGGACATTGCGCGCGGCAATGGCGGCACGGCGTTCCGCGAATGCCACGATGTGCTGCTCGCTTCCGCAATAAAATTGAATGCCACCATAGACGAACCGGGACTCCGCCACGATCGCGCGCGCCAGGGCGACCGCATCGGCCGGCGTTGCGACGCCCGTCCGCCCCGAGCCGGGATCGACATCGACCAACAGACGCAGGCGGCCACCCGCCGGCAACGCCGCCGCCAGCGCCGGCAGCACCGAAGGATGATCGACCACCATCGCCAGATCGACCCCGTCCGATACGAGCCCGGCAATGCGCGCGAACTTGTCGGCGGTCGCGACCGGGGATGTCAGCAGAATCGACCGTGCAGCGCCCGCAAGCTGCTCCACTTCATGCAATGTCGCGCAACAGATGCCGCTGGCGCCCGCCTTCGTCTGAAGCTCCGCGATCGCGCGGCTCTTATGCGTCTTGGCATGTGGGCGAAGCGCGAGCCCGTGCGCCCGGGCATGATCCGCCATGCGCAGGATGTTGCGATCGAGCGCATCGAGATCGAGCATCAGGCAGGGTGTAGACGGCAGCGTCATGTCCGCCGGATAGGCTGGTCTAATGCGCGCGCGCAATCCCGGGCGGACGCCCCCCACCGCGCTGGCGCTTTTGGAGCCAGGCTTTGAGGCTCGGCATGCGCGCGCTCTGGATATCGGCGATCTTCCAGCCGGCGAGCGATACACGGGTCAGGAGCAAGGTCACCCGCTCCGGCGGCGCCGCGCGATCGGCATCGAAACGGAGCAGCAGCCGGGCGACCGCCTGCTTGTCGGTACCGACGACCGACAGGATTTGCGCGCTCAGTCCGTCATTGCTCCGGCATTGGCACAGGGGATCATAGCCTATGTCCGCCGCACTACCTTGCGCGAGATCGTAAAGATCCGCGGTCAGCAATCGTGGCGACACGAAGCTGAAATGCCGGTTATTGGTCTCTTTTATATAGAGCTGGGCGACGAAGGTCCTTGCGCCCAACAAGTCCTGCGCCGCCAACGGCATCGCGATACAGGCCGCCAACAGGGCGCCCCCCAAGATCTTCCCCACGAAACCTCCCCCCGGTTGGTTCGTGGATTAACCATAACTGCTATCGGCGAGGCGCCCAAGGTGAATATCCGATTTGGAGACAAGTTTTGCGCCCGCCGCGGCAAAAGCGCCGCAAAATCGTGCGATCTGCCCCCGTCAGGGAAGGGTTACCCCCATCCGCTCCACCGCGCGGATATAATTGGCCATCGCGTCGGCCGCCTCGTCCGACAGATCGATGAAGACGCGGCGACCGTCGCGCGGATCGGCGGTGCGCATGAAAATGCCCTCGTCGGTCAGGCGCTTGATCCAACGCAGCGCGGTTGTCGGCGGCACGGCCGCGGCAATGCAGAGGCTGGATACCGCCACCGTCCTTTGTTCGAGCCGCGCGAGCAGCAGATCGAGCAGCATGTCCCAGGCCGGATCGGCGAACAGTTCGCCGCTGAAATATTGGTCGCGCAATCGTCTGGTGCGGATCATCGCGCGAATGGTGGAGATGGCGGGCATCTCCGGGTCGCCGGTCTGGGCGCGCCGGTCGGGCTGCTCGCGGCGGTCGCCGCCGCGGCGATCGGCCACGCCTTCGCGCCGCTCGGGACCATTATGCCTCTCGCTCTCCGAAAGCGCCGCGAGCGCGCGTGCGATGCGCCCGACCTCTTCGCTCAGCCTCCGCAGCTGGGGCGACGGATCGTCCTCGGACTCGGTCAAGCGAACCCGGCCAAAAAGGGAACAGCTTCACGCCCGCGCACCGCCGCGGGCTGTGGCGGAATTCTGACGACCGCTTGCACCATGGGGCAAGCCTAGCGCGACTTCGCGCGGCGCGGCCTTTTTTTTGTTTCGCTTTGGATGAACCGGGCCCGTGAGACCGCTTTCAGACGCCGCCTTCATCCATTTTGGTTCAATTGCGTCGGGGCCGAAACGATCCGTTCAGCCCCGACTCATCGGATCAGGCACTCACTCGAACACTTCACCCAAGTGCTGGCCCCCGCGCACGTCGAGCAACTGGGCGGTCGCCACCGCGACCATTCCACCCTGCAGCGCGGTCGAAAAACCATAGAGGATGCCGTAGATCACCGCATAGATCAGGCCACGCGCCGACAGCCCGTAATTGGCGGTCTGCCACGCCAGCACGCGCTCGTGCGCCGCCGGATCCGTCGGATGCAGCATGTCGGTCATGACCGGGCCCATCTGAACGAACGCCACCACGGTATAGACGATGAAAAGCAGCAGCCCGATCACGAAATAGGCACCGAACAAGCGCCAGAAATTACCCCGCGATGTGCGCCAGGCCGGCCCGATCACCACCTTTTTCTGCAGGATCGTGAGCGGTCCCGCCAGCGACAGACGCACCCAAAAGAAGATAGCGACGCAGGCCGTCACCAACCCGAGCAGGCCCATCAACAGGGCGCCCGTCGCCGCGCTGGCCGCAACTGACAACACGCCGACCACCACGCCGAGCAGCGCCGCGCAGATCGTGATCACAAGGCCCCCGCCCACGGCAAGGGCCAGCGTCGTGCCGAGCAGACGCAATTCGTCCATGCCCAGCCGAAGATAGGCGAAGCGCCTTTGCTCGGGGAAAAGCACGGCCCGGAACACGGCCGCGAACTGGACGAGGAAGATGACCAGGAACAGAAGGAAGAACAGACCGAACTGGCCGAAATTGGGCACCACCGCGGTGCCGGACTGAGCCTGCGCCAATTGCTGCGCGTAAAAGGGCTGCATCAATGCCATCGTGGCCATGCTGAGCAGGATCAGCAGCCCGCTCCAGATGAGAATGGAGCGCAGATTGTCTCCGACGAAGCGAAAAGTCCCGCTCACGATCGAACCGACCGTCACCATGATATCCCTCCCGTTCTGCGGGCCGCCCCCGGCCCTTCCTTCAGCTCATTTGCCGAGCGTCTTCACGATCTCCTCGACCATCTTCTTCGCGTCCGCGAGCAGCATCATCGTGTTGTCGCGGTAGAAGACCTCGTTATCCACGCCGGCATAGCCGACGCCGCCCATGCTGCGCTTCACGAAAAGAACCGTTTTGGCTTTCTCCACGTCGAGCACGGGCATGCCGTAGATCGGCGACGACTTGTCGGTCTTGGCGGCCGGATTGGTCACGTCGTTGGCGCCGATCACGAAGGCAACGTCGGTCTGCGCGAACTCGCTGTTGATGTCCTCCAGCTCGAACACCTCGTCATAGGGCACGTTCGCTTCGGCCAGCAGCACGTTCATATGGCCGGGCATGCGGCCCGCGACCGGGTGGATCGCATATTTGACGGTGACGCCCTCGGCCTTGAGCAGGTCGGCCATCTCGCGCAGCGCGTGCTGCGCCTGGGCCACCGCCATGCCGTAGCCGGGGACGATGATGACCTGTTCGGCCTGGCTCATCAGGAAGGCCGCATCCTCGGCCGAGCCGCGCTTCCACGGGCGGTCGATCGCCTGGCCGCCGCCCGCCGCCGCGCCCGCATCGCCGCCGAAGCCGCCCGCGATCACGCTGATGAAGCTGCGGTTCATCGCCGCGCACATGATGTAGGACAGGATCGCACCCGACGAGCCGACCAAAGCGCCGGTGATGATCATCGCCGTATTGTGCAGCGTGAAGCCCATCGCCGCCGCCGCCCAGCCGGAATAGCTGTTCAGCATCGACACCACGACCGGCATGTCCGCACCGCCGATCGGGATGATCAAAAGGAAGCCGATCAGGAAGGAGAGACCGGTGATGGTGAAGAACACCCACGGCGCCTCGTCGGTGAGGAAGTAAGCGATCAGGCCCAGGATCAGCGCGAGCGTGCCGAGATTGATGACGTGGCGGCCGGGCAGCATGATCGGCTTGCCCGACATATTGCCGTTCAATTTGAGGAAAGCGATCACCGAGCCGGAGAAAGTGATCGCGCCGATCGCGATGCCGAGGCCCATCTCGATCCGGCTGACCTGATGGATCGCACCGCCCGGTTCGGCGATGCCGAACGCGGCTGGGTTGAGATAGGCCGCGACCGCGACCAGCACGGCGGCGAGGCCGACCAGAGAGTGGAAAGCGGCAACGAGTTGCGGCATCGCGGTCATCGCGATCTTGCGCGCGGTGATGAAGCCGACGATCCCGCCCAACAGGATCGCAACGCCGATCTCGGGCAGCGACGCGATCTGGTGCGTGACCAAAGTAGTCCCGACCGCCAGCGCCATGCCGAACATGCCGAAGCGATTGCCGCGCCGGCTGCTGACCGGGCTCGACAGCCCGCGCAGCGCGAGGATGAAGCATATGCCCGCGACCAGATAGGCCAGCATCGCCCACGGGTTCGCTACAACCTGCTCCATCAAACCTCTTCCCCCTGTGCCGCCGTCCGCTTCACTTGCCGGCCGCCGGCTTGTCCTTCTTCTTGTACATGGCGAGCATGCGCTCGGTGACGGCGAAGCCGCCGAAGATATTGACGCTCGCCAGCGCGACCGCGGCGAGGCCGAGCCATTTCGAGGTCGCCGACCCCGCCGCCGCGCTCGCGATCAGCGCGCCGACGATGATCACCGACGAAATCGCATTGGTCACCGCCATCAAGGGTGTGTGCAAAGCGGGCGTGACCGACCAGACCACGAAATAGCCGACGAAGCAGGCCAGCACGAAGATCGACAGGATCGAGATGAAGTCCATGATCTACTCCTGATCCTCCCCGGCACGGGGAGGGGGACCAGCCGCAGGCTGGTGGAGGGGGCGCACGGCAAGCGCGCCGATCGAGGCTGCAACGGCGTCCGGGTCGGCAAGGACATCGGTCGCCAATACCCGCAACACTTGCAAACCGTTTGTTTCGAAAAAGCGATCACGTTCGCGATCATGGCCTTCCGAGGCTTCGTGGATTTGACCGTCGACTTCCACGGCAAGCCGCGCATCGCGGCAAAAGAAGTCGGCCATATAGGGGCCGACCGGATGCTGGCGCCTGAATTTCACGCCGGTCGCGGAGCCTTTCAATCGCTGCCACAACAACACTTCAGGGAGACTCATTTCGCGGCGGAGCTTGCGAGCAGTAACCACTTCGGGCCGGAGCAATTGCCCCACGCCCCCTCCACCGGCTTCGCCGGTCCCCCTCCCCGTTCCGGGGAGGATCATGAAAGCAGCCTTTCGTTCACGACCTTGCCGCCTTGCGTCAGGCGGACCGCGCCGCCGATCTCGTCGTCGAGTTGCGGCAGACCGCCTTCCTTGTCCCAGAAGGCGGAGAGGAAGTTGAACAGGTTGCGCGAGAAGAGGGCGGAGGCATCGGCCGCGAGGCGCGAGGGCACGTTGCGGTAGCCGACGATCTTCACGCCATGCTTCTCGACGATCTCGCCCGCGACCGCGCCTTCGACATTGCCACCTTGTTCAACCGCGAGGTCGACGATCACGCTGCCGGGGCGCATCGACGCGATCTGCGCGTCGCTGATCAATCGCGGCGCCGGACGCCCCGGAATGAGCGCGGTGGTGATGACGATGTCCTGTTTGGCGATGTGCGCCGAGACCAGTTCGGCCTGCGCCTTCTGATATTCCGGGCTCATCTCGGTCGCGTAGCCGCCTGAACCCTCGCCTTCGATGCCCGCGACATTCTCGACGAAGATCGGCTTGGCGCCGAGCGACTGGATTTGCTCCTTGGTCGCCGAGCGCACGTCGGTGGCGGAGACCTGCGCGCCGAGCCGGCGCGCAGTCGCGATCGCCTGCAGGCCCGCGACGCCCACACCCATCACGAACACGCGCGCGGCGGAAACGGTGCCGGCGGCGGTCATCATCATGGGAAAGGCGCGGCCATATTCGGATGCGGCGTCGAGCACCGCCTTGTAGCCCGACAGGTTCGACTGCGAGGACAAGATGTCCATCGATTGCGCGCGCGTGATGCGCGGCATGAATTCCATCGCCAGGGCTTCGAAGCCAGCCGCTGCATAAGCATCGACGCGGGCGCGCTCGCCGAACGGGTTCAAGCCCGCAACGATCCAGGCGCCCTTCTTCGCGCTTTTCAGGCCGTCGGGGTCAGGACCCTGCACGCCAAGGATGATGTCGGCATCCTTGAGCGTCGCCGCGCGCGTGCCGACCCTGGCGCCCGCCGCTTCATAGTCCGCATCGGAAATCGAGGCGCCGGAGCCCGCGCCACTTTCGACCGCGACTTCCGCGCCCAGCCCGGCGAACTTCCTGATCGTCTCGGGCGTCGCGGAAACGCGCTTTTCGCCGGCCGCGCTCTCCTTCACGACCGCGATGCGCACCGCCATCAGATCAGCGCGTGATCAGGTACATGACGAGGAAGGCGATGATCAGGCAGGCGATCGCGCCATATTTGAACAGACCGATGAAGTGCGAATAGGTCCGCTCGTGCGCGGGCATATCCATCTTGGCGCCGCCTTCGGCCATTTCTTCGTCCCTGTGTTAAATAGAACAGTCCCGTTTGATTAGCCGGGTGTTCGACGCGCCTCAAGGGCGGATCGACGCGCGTTTCGCCACAGGGGCGAGTCTTTCCTGCAACACCCACAACAGGTTGAGTCCCGGAACCCGGTCGGACTCCCACATCCTGTGGATAACTTTCCCCGGACACCCCCAACCGCCCGTCGGACAGAGGGTTCGTCCCACCGGTCCCCGCTTGACCAGGGAGTCCACCCGCATCCATCAGGCGACACTCGTGCTGAATGAACGAGGGGGCTTAAGCGTGGGTGCGTTGCGACCGATACGGAAGGCCGAGACGCGTCCGGCGCTGGCATTGCTTCCGCTCGACACGATCCTGCAGGGCGATTGCGTGGCCGAAATGGCCAAGCTGCCGGACAAATGCATCGACATGATCTTCGCCGATCCGCCCTATAATCTGCAGCTGGGCGGCGATCTGCACCGCCCCGAGGGCGGCAAGGTCGATGCGGTGATGGACCATTGGGACCGGTTCGACAGCTTCGAAGCCTATGACCGCTTCACCCGCGCCTGGCTGGCGCAAGCGCGCCGCATCCTGAAGGACGACGGCACGATCTGGGTGATCGGCAGCTACCACAATATCTTCCGCGTCGGCGCGGCGCTGCAGGATGCAGGCTTCTGGATCCTGAACGACATTGTCTGGCGCAAGGCCAACCCGATGCCCAACTTCAAGGGCACGCGCTTCACCAATGCGCACGAGACGATGATCTGGTGCTCCAAGAACGAGAAAGCGCGCTACACCTTCAATTATCGCGCGATGAAGGGCCTGAACGACGACGTGCAGATGCGCTCCGACTGGAGCCTGCCGATCTGCGGCGGCGCGGAGCGGCTGAAGGATGATGACGGGCACAAGACCCACCCGACCCAGAAGCCCGAAAGCCTGCTCTATCGCGTGATGCTCGCCGCTTCGAAGCCGGGCGACATCGTGCTCGACCCCTTTTTCGGCACGGGCACGACCGGCGCGGTCGCGCGTCGTTTGCGCCGCCGCTGGATCGGAATCGAGCGCGAAGACAAATATGTCGCTGCCGCCCGCGCGCGCATCCATTCGACCTTGCCGCTCGACGAAAGCGCGATGGAAGGCGTGCCTGAAAAGGCTGCCCAGCCGCGCGTCGCCTTCGGCCTGTTAGTCGAAAGCGGGATGATCGCGCCGGGCACGATCCTGATGGACGCCAAGCGCCGCTGGCAGGCCGAGGTGAAAGCCGACGGCTCGCTCCTCTGCGGCCCGCAGGGCGGATCGATCCACCGCCTCGGCGCGATCCTGCAGGGCGCGCCGTCCTGCAACGGCTGGACCTTCTGGCACATCGAGGAAAAGGGCGATCTGGTCGCGATCGACGCGCTGCGCCAGAAGCATCTCGCGGAGTTCGTCGCCTAGCTCATACGTCACCCCAGCGAAAGCTGGGATAACGGATCGGATCAGTAACCGGCCGCCTTCAGCTGGGCCCGAAGATTTTGGAGAATGGGTTGAGGCACGGGCGGCAGATCGGCCGCCGGCTTGCCGTGGCGGAGGCGCTCGCGATCCTTTTCCGATGGCTCGACCGCCCGCACCCGCACCGCCGCATAGCCGATCGCCTTGATCCCCAGCGCCGCCGCGGCACCGCGTGACAGGTCGATGATGCGCGGGCCCTTGATGAAGGGGCCGCGGTCGTTGATGCGGACGATGATGCGCCGCCCGGTCTGGAGCGCGGTCACCTCGACATAGGTTGGCAGCGGCAAGGTCGTGTGCGCGGCGGTGATCCAGTCGGGGCGGAAGCGCTCGCCATTGGCGGTCTTGCTGCCCGATTCCGGCCCATACCAGCTGGCATAGCCGAGCATGTCGTAGGTCGGGTCGGCGGCGGGGGTGAAGGTCTGGCCGCGCACGGCGTAGGGCCGCCCGATCCGCACCGGCGTGTCGCTGACCGGGCGGTAATTGCCGCCCGCGCAGGCGGACAAGACAAGCAGGACCGCCATTGCGGCCGCACTGCGCACAGGTTCGAGCCTCCCCATCGCCCCGTCCTAGCGGCGCGATCGGACAGGATAAAGCGCGGCGCGACGAAGGGATTCCGCCGGCACGCCATCGGCTCTAAGAAGGGCGCATGACCACTCGCCATTCGCGCCATCACGAGCCCCACGCGATCACCAAGATCGGCTGGCTGCGTGCCGCCGTGCTGGGCGCTAATGACGGCATCCTTTCGACCGCGAGCCTGATCGTGGGCGTCGCCAATGCATCGAGCGACCTGCGTTCGGTGCTGATCGCGGGCGCGGCCGGCCTGGTCGCGGGATCGCTGTCGATGGCGGCGGGCGAATATGTCAGTGTGAGTTCGCAGGCCGACCTGGAGAAAGCCGATCTCAACCGGGAGCGGCGCGAGTTGCATGAAGATCCCGACGGCGAGCTTCGCGAGCTGACGCATATCTATCAGAGGCGTGGGCTCGACCACGACCTCGCGGTGGAGGTGGCGACACAGTTGACCGCGCACGACGCGCTGGCCGCACATGCCCGCGACGAACTCGGCCTGTCCCACGCGACCCGGGCGCGCCCGATCCAGGCCGCCATCGCCTCGGCGGCCTCGTTCGCGAGCGGCGCGGTGGTGCCGTTGGCGGTGACGATCCTGGTGCCCGCGCGGTTGATCTCGATCGCGGTGGTGGGCGTCTCGATCGTGCTGCTGGCGGTGCTGGGCGCGCTGGGCGCACGCACCGGGCAGGCCCCGGTTTCGCGCGCGGTGATCCGGGTGGTGCTGCTGGGCGCCGCCGCGATGCTGCTCACGATCGGGCTGGGCCGCCTGTTCGGGGCGAGTATCGGATGAGTGATCGGCTTTATCTGCGCCCGACGGGCTTCGTCGACGCGCCGTTCGGTTATGACGGGCAAGTGGCGCGCCTGGCGGGCGGGCTTTGCTTCTTCGCACGGTACGAACTGATCGAAGTCCGCGACGGGAAACGCGTGCGGCAAACGCTCGTGCCGGTCGAGGCGCTTGAAGCGCATATCGATGCGCTACCGGCGGAAATGGCGGAGCAGGCCAGCCGAACAATCGATCGCCTGACACGCCCGCGTGCCTCGCTCCAGATCGGATCGCGCGTCATCCCGCTCGACCAGCCGCAGGTGATGGGTATCCTCAACGTCACGCCCGACAGCTTTTCGGACGGGGGAGCGCTTGCCGACCCGGCAGGTGCGGCGCTCGCCATGTTGCGCCACGGCGCCGCGCTGATCGATGTGGGCGGCGAATCCACCCGGCCCGGCGCCAAGCCCGTATGGGAAGGCGACGAGATCGCGCGGATCGAACCGATGGTGAGGCTGCTCGCCACCGGCGGCGCGGCAGTATCGATCGACACGCGCAAGGCGGGCGTGATGGAGGCGGCGCTCGACGCGGGCGCGGGGCTGGTCAACGACGTGTCGGCACTGACCTGGGACGATCGCGCGCTGGCGGTCGTGGCGGCGCGCGGTTGCCCGGTGGTGCTGATGCACCATCAGGGAAGCCCCGAGACGATGCAGCATGACCCGCGCTATGACGATGTGCTGGTCGAGGTCTATGATTGGCTGGAAGCGCGGATCGAGGCGGCGGTCGCGGCCGGCGTGGACCGCGCGAAGATCCTGATCGATCCCGGTATCGGCTTCGGCAAGACGCTCCGGCACAATCTGGCGATCCTGAACGGCCTGTCGCTGTTCCACGGGCTCGGCTGCGGGATCGTGCTCGGCGCGAGCCGGAAGCGCAGCATCGGCGCGCTCTCCGGCGAAGCGCCCGCCGATCAGCGGCTGGGCGGATCGGTCGCGCTGGCGGTGCTCGGCGCGGCGCAGGGCGTTCAGATGCTGCGCGTCCACGACGTGTTCGAAACGGTCCAGGCGCTGCGCGTGTGGCGCGGCCTGCGCGACGAGGCCCTCTCGCCCGTCTAATCAGGCCAGCGCGGGCCGTCCTGCTTTCGCCTGCCGATCGAGCCAGCCGGCCGCCCGGATCGCGGCGATCCGGCTGCGCGCGACCGGAACCTTGAGACCGTTGGTGAGATCGAGCTCGACTCCGCGCGCGTCGCCTGTCCAGCCCGCGACCGCGTCATGCGCAACCCACCAGGATCGATGCACCTGCAACCCGCGCGGCCCCAGCTGATCCACCACGTCGCGCATCGCGGCGAAATAGAGGCTCGACCCGACCGCGGTGTAGGCGCGGACATGATGATCCTCCATCTGCAGGCAGAGGACGAGGTCGACCAGCCTGTCGGGCAGGCGCCCGCCGCTGTCGGGCGCCGGACGCGCGAAGCTTCGCGGTACCCAATAGGAATGTTTGTCGGCGAAGCGGAAATGTTCGAACCACAGCGCCAATGCGGTAGCCGGCGCGGCAAGGATCACGGTCAGCACATACCATTCCTGCGGCCGGATGCCCGAGGCATGGACCGGCCAGAACAGGCTGCACGACATCCACGCGAACAGGGAGAGCGGCAGGCAGGCGGCGAGCATCGCACCGGCCATCGCGAACAATATCGGCAGGCCGCGGCGTTCGGCGAAACGCAAAGCGCGCATCACGCTGGGCCATAGCATCAGCGTTCCCGCCCAGAAGACCGAAATCCAGAAGCAGATCCGGCTGATCGGATTGGCGGTGAAACTACCATAGGGACCGAGCAGCCCGCACAGTAGGCCGCCGAGCGTCGTCCAGCCGAACAATCGCGCCCAGCGATGCATGTCACCGGTCTGAACAGTCATGCCTGCCCTTCGCCTGCTTTCTCCGTCGCGAGCCGGCCATTCGCCCGTTCGCCCGCTCGCCCGCTCGCCAGCTCACGAAGAGCCAGTCGCACAGCCCCTGCGCGTCATGCAAGTCGGTGGCTGCCATTGCGGTGACGATTGTGCGCCGCTTCGCCGAAGAGGAACCAGGCGTGTTTCGCAGAATGCGGGAAAACCAGGAAAGACATTCCGATCAGCGCATGATCGACGGGCAGGTGGTCGATACGCGCGTGCACGAGTTGCTTTCGCTTCTAACCTCCGACGCCAGCCCGAACGTGCATCGGCTGCGGCAGGTGGCGAATGCGATCGAGCCGCTTGCCTTCAACATCAAGCAGATGGGTTATGCGCTCGCGCGCCAGTTGGCGGACGCTTTGCCGCCCGCCGGCCCGACCGAGGCGCGGCGCGTCAATCTGCCCAACAGCCTTTCCACCCAGGCGGCGATCGAGAGCGACTGGGCGGCGCATTGGTGCAACGAACTCAAGATTCCCGTCGTCTATCACCGTAAGGTCTGGGAACTCTGCTTCGTCCTGCAATCGATCTACGATCACGGCCATATCCGCGCCGGCGCGCGCGGCCTGGGCTTCGGCTGCGGGACCGAGGCGTTGCCGTCTTATTTCGCAGCGCACGACGTCTCGATCCTGGCCACGGATCAGGAGCCCGAGGCCGCCGAACGTGCGCACTGGATCCAGACCGGACAGCATACGACCGCGCTCGATCAATGTTTCATGCCCCATCTGGTGGATCGCGCGCGTTTCGATCGCAATGTCGCGATGCGCTATGTCGACATGAATGCCATTCCGAACGATCTCGCCGACTTCGATTTCTGCTGGTCGATCTGCGCGCTCGAGCATCTCGGCTCGATCGATCACGGCCTGGCCTTCATCGAAAACAGCCTGAAGACGCTGCGCCCTGGCGGCCTTTCGGTCCACACCACCGAATTCAACATTCGCGAAGACGGGCCCACGATCGACAATTGGCCGTCGGTAGCCTTCCAGCGCCGCCATATGGAGCGGATCACTGCCAGGCTGCGCGCGCAGGGCCACAAGGTCGCGCCGTTCGATTATTCGCTCGGCGACGGGCCGCTCGACCGCTTCGTCGATCTGCCGCCCTTCCACCACGACCTTCCCGAAAATATCGGCAAATGGCTGGGCGAGCCCAACCATATCAAGCTCGCGATGGACGGGCTGGTCGTGACCTGCATCGGCATCGCGGTCGAGAAGGCCTCGCACTAAGGCGTGCAGGAGCGAGGAGGCGCCGGTCCGCACCCTGTTGGGAGGCCTGGGGTGCGGGCCGGCGCCGAATTCAGCCAGCTGAAACACATCACCTGAAAATGCATCGATCCGCCACGGCGCCGAAACGAGCGGCAGCCCCGTAGCTCGCCGCTCCGCGCATAGCGGCCTAGAATGAGGCGAGGGAGAATGTCCCATGCGCCCGATCCTGACCGCTTGCGTTGCCTTGCTTGCCACGCCGGCCTTCGCCCAACAGCCGCCCGCCAATGCCTGCGCCCAGCCCGAACGGGCGCAGCTCGACTTCTGGGTGGGCCATTGGGACGTCTATCCGACCGGCACCACGAAGCTTGTCGCGCATAGCCTGATCGAGAAGCTCTATGCCGGTTGCGCGATCCGCGAGAATTGGATGCCGCTGGGCGGCACGGGCGGCGGATCACTCAGCGCGTGGAACCCGAAAACAGGAAAATGGCACCAGACATGGATGGATTCGAGCGGTGCCACCGTCCAGTTCGAGGGCGGCCTGGTCGGCGATACGATGACGATCGACGGTCAGTGGGCTAACGTGATCGCGCCGGGCAAGGATGGCGTGGTGCGTATGCGGTATCGCCGCAACCCGGACGGATCGGTGCGCCAATGGGGCGAGGTCACGCAGGATGGCGGCAAGAGCTGGTCACCTAGCTTCGACTTCACCTACAAGCCGTCGGCATCCTGAAGCGCGATCTCGCCTGCAAGGCTTGAGAAAAGATCGCCGAACGATTGGCGATGATGGCGGGTATGTCCGTGCGTGCGGATCGCCGCCCGGTGCGCCGCGGTGCCGTAGCCGGAATTGGAATCCCACGCATAATGGATATGACGCCGGCCCAATCGCGCCATCAGCCGATCGCGCATGACCTTGGCCATGATCGAGGCGGCCGCGATCTGCGGGACCTTGCCGTCGCCTTTCACCACCGCCTGCGCGTCGCCCGACAGACCGCGCGGTACGTCGATCCCGTCGATCCGCACCGGAGCGTCGATCTCCAGCCGGACCACCGCCTGATGCATCGCCTGCAGCGTTGCGTTGCGGATATTGTAAAGATCGATGTAGCGCGCCGAGCGCGCGGCGAAGCGCAGTTTCGAGGCGCGCGCGATGATCGGGAAAAGCTCTTCGCGCTCCGCGCGCTCGATCCTTTTGCTGTCGTCCAATCGGCCCAGCACGCCCTTGGGCAGCGCCTCGGGTTCGAACCAAAGCGCGCACACCACCACCGGCCCGCAGATCGCACCGCGCCCGACCTCGTCGCAGCCGATCACGGGCGGAAACAGGCTCGCGCGCTTGCGGAAGAAGGGCCGGTTGGTCGCCATCGCCCGCGACTATGGCAGGCCGAACCGGGTGCGTCATCAGGCGGCGGCGTAATGTCCCCATTATCCACAGCTTGCGCGAGCGCGCGGCAACGCGCACATGGGCGGGATGGCGGAGGGCTCCGATAGCAGGGACACACGCGCGCACAGCATCGCCAAGGCGTCGCTCGGCGTGCTGCTGGCGGTGTTCGGCATCTGGATCAGCGCGACCTTCATTCCTTCCCTGATCTGGGCGGCGGTAATCGCGATCGCGATCGACCCACTTTATGCGCATGCCGAGGCGCGCTGGCCGGGGGGACGCAAGGCCTGGCTGCCGACCATCGCAACTTTCCTGATCGCGGTGCTGGTGCTGGCACCGCTGACGATCGGCGTGGTCGAAGCCGCGCGCGAGGCCCGTACCGTGATTGCGTGGCTGGCGGACGCGCGCGCCAACGGCCTGGCCGAGCCCGCCTTGGTTCAGCACCTACCCTTCGCGAGCGAGATTTCGAGCTGGTGGCAGAACAATCTCGCCACGCCCGAGGGCACGGCGCTGCAGCTCGATCGCGTGCGTGGCTCGCTGCTTGGCGGCAACAGCGCGATGGTTGGGCGCAGCTTGATCCACCGCAGCGTGGTGTTCGCCTTCACCTTGATCGCGCTCTTCTTCCTGCTGCGCGAACGCGACGTGCTGATCGCGCAATTGCAGATGGCCGGACGCCGGCTGCTGGGCAGCTGCGGCGACCGGATCGGCGCGCAATTGATCCGATCGGTGCGCGGCACGATCGACGGGCTGGTGCTGGTCGGGATCGGCGAAGGCGCGATCATGGCGGTGTTCTACCTGATCTCGGGCGTGCCCCATCCCTTCCTGCTCGGCCTATTGACCGCGGTTGCGGCGATGATCCCGTTCGGTGCGGCGCTGATGTTCGGCATTGCCGCCCTGATGCTGATCGGCCAAAGCGCGATCGGTTGGGCAATCGCGATCTTCCTGATCGGCCTGGTCGTGGTCGGGATCGCCGACCATTTCGTGCGCCCCTTCCTGATCGGCGGATCCACGCGCCTGCCTTTCCTATGGGTGCTGATCGGCATCCTGGGCGGGGTCGAGACGCTTGGCCTATTGGGCCTGTTCGTCGGCCCGGCAACGATGGCCACTTTGATCATGCTGTGGCGCGATTATATCGGGGGCGTCAGCTTCAGCGATGGATCGCCACCACTTGAGCTGCGAGCCGATCGACCTCCGCCCGATTGTGACTGACGTACAGAATCGGCAACTTTAGCGCGTCGCGCACGCGCTCGATCATCGCCAATATTTCATCCGCGCGCGCGCGATCGAGCGAGGCGAGCGGCTCGTCCATCAGCAGGAAGCGCGGATTGGACAGAAGCGCGCGTCCGATCGCCACCCGCTGCGCCTCTCCCCCCGACAAGGTGCGCGGCCAGCGGCCGAGCAGATGCGCGAGGCCGAGCAGGTCGACCACCTCGTCGAGCGTGACGCCGCCCGCCCCGCGTCCCGCGCCGTAGAGCAGGTTGGCGCGCACCTTGAGATGCGGGAACAGCCGCGCATCCTGGAAGACATAGCCCGCATGGCGCGCCTCGGGTGCCAGGTTCACGCCTTGGCCGAACAAGGACACGCCGCCGACCACGATCCGCCCGCGATCGGGGATGAGCAATCCGGCAATCATGTTGAGGATGCTGGTCTTGCCGCTTCCGGACGGGCCGAACAAGGCGGTGACACCCGCATCGCTCTGGAACGAGACCGCGATTTCGGCCTCGCCGAGCCGCTTTGCGACGTCGACCTCAAAGGACATGCGCGCGCCCGCTTTGCCGCCGGACCAGCCATTCGGACGCGATCAGCGCGCCAAGCGAAAGCGCGACCGATACCAGGGCCAGCCGCACCACGATGCTGTCGCCATCGGGCAATTGGAGCGCGGTGTAGATCGCGATCGGCAATGTGCGCGTCTGGCCGGGAATGTTGGACACGAAGCTGATCGTCGCACCGAATTCGCCGAGCGAGCGCGCGAAGCCCAGCACCAGCCCGGCCCACACGCCCGGAAGCGACAAAGGCAGGGTAACGGTGCAGAACGCGCGCCACGGGCTTGCCCCGAGCGAGCGCGCCGCCCCCTCGAGCCGCCGGTCGACCGCTTCGATCGAAAGGCGGATCGCGCGCACCATCAGCGGCAAGGCCATCACCGCCGCTGCCAGCGCCGCGCCGGTCCAGCGGAACATCAAGGTCACGCCGAACATCCGGTCGAGCCAGCCGCCGATCGGGCCGTTTCGCCCGAACAGGATCAGCAGGATCCAGCCGGTCACGACCGGCGGCAATACAAGTGGAAGGTGGACGACCGCGTCGAGCAGGATACGGCCTGGAAAGCGGCCCCGCGCCAATGCGTAAGCCAGGCCGAACGCGACCGGCAAGGTCAGTACCACCCCGACGATCGCCACCTTGAGCGAGAGGCGGATCACCTCCCAATCATCGGGCGTGAGCGTCATTCCGGTTCCGTCCCCAATTCCGTCGCACCCTGCGAAAACCGGGGCACTGGACCATCGAACACCGGGCCCCTCCCTCGTGAGAACCCGGCTTTCGCCGGGACGACGGCTTGGACCGGGCCTTGCATCACTTCGGCTGGAAGCCGTAGCGTCTGAAGATCGCCTTCCCCGCACCCGACAACAGGAAGCGGCGGAAGCCGTCCGCGTCGGGGCTGGCCGAGGCGGTCAGCACGGCGATCGGGTAGGTGATCGGCGCGTGGCTGCTTTCAGGAAAGACGCCAACGATCTTCGCGCCCTTCGAGGCATAGGCATCGGTCGCATAGACGATGCCGTAAGCCGCCTCGCCGCGCTCGACCAGCGCCAGCGCCGACCGCACATTGTCTGCGCCCGCGACATGGCCGGCGACCGCGTTCCACACGCCCAACCGGGTCAGCGCTTCCTTGCCATATTTGCCGGCGGGCACCGAATTGACCTCGCCCATCGCGAGCTTGCCATCGCCGAGCAGTTTCGCGAGCGGGAAGCCCGGCCTGATCGCGACCGGCTTCGCCGAGGTGGCCGGCGCGACCAGCACGAGCCTGTTGGCAAGGAAGGAAACGCGCGTCGCCGCCTTGATCAGACCATGTTTGGCGACATCATCCATCCAGGGTTCGTCCGCCGAGATGAAGATGTCGGCGGGAGCGCCGGCGTCGATCTGCTTGGCCAGCACCGACGAGGAGGCGAAGGACAAGGTCGGCCGTTCATGATGCTTCGCCACCCAGGCATCGGCGGCCGCGTTCAGGCTTTCCTGCAGGCTGGCAGCCGCGAGCACCAGGGGCGGCGCCGCGAAGGCCGGTGCCGCAAGCAGCGCGGCAAGGGCCAGGAGCAACCGGTGCAGGGGCATCCCTTACCGGAACAGCTTGAGGTCGATCGCCTCGGCCATTGCCTTATAGCCCGCGTCCTTCGGATGCAGATGATCGCCGCTGTCATAGGCGGCGGCCATCGTCTGCGGATCGGCCTTATCCGCCACCGCGCGATCGAAATCGATCACACCGTCGAAATGCCCGGGCACGCGCGTCCAGGTATTGACCGCCTGGCGGACCGCCTCCCCTTCCTCCGACCAATAGCCGGCGCCCTTGTAAGGAAGGATGGTCGCGCCGAAGACCTTGATCCCATGATCGTGCGCGCGGTCGATGATCTGGCGATAAGCGGCGATAAGTTCCTCTGGCCGGGGCGGCGCTATATGCCCATTCTTGGCCGCGCCGATATCGTTGACCCCTTCCAGCACCACGACGTAGCGCACGCCCGGCACCGACAGTACGTCGCGGTCGAGCCGCGCAAGCGCGGCCGGCCCGGCACCGGTAAGCAGCAGCCGGTTGCCCGATATGCCGGCATTCGCGACCGCGAAGCGGATGCCGGCGCGCTTGAGCCGTTCCGCCAGGACGTCCGGCCAGCGATGATCCTGATTGTCACTGGAGAGCGCGCCGTCGGTGATGGAATCGCCGAGCGTGACGATCGTGCCCGATGCGGGGCCGCCCGAAACGTCGATCCCGCTCAAGATGAAGCGCTGGGTCGTGGTGCGGCCACCCGAAAGCGTTCCACCGGATGTCTGGTCTCCGGGGACGATCTGGGTGGTCTCCACCCCGAGTCCGTGCAGCGTGACGAGCGTGGCTTCGCCCGGGACGTAGATGCTGACCACCAGCTTCGAAAGCGGCGGCACGGCCAGCGTGACTGGATCGCTCACCAAGGGCGCGTAAGGCGGAATCTTGGGCGAACGCACGCCGTCGAAGGTTACGACCCGATCGGTCCCCGGCACCAGCGTGCCGTCCGAAGCCGCGAGCGCGACATGAACCGAACCAATCGCAAGCGCGAAATCGGTCAGCTCGTTGGAGAGGCGCAGACGCAGGCTGGTGCCGCCTGCGCTGATCCGCGCGGCCGTGCGGAAGGTCACGTCGGACATGGGGACAACCGGATGGCCGGGCCAGGGATTCTGCACCTCTACCGGCGGCGCCTCCCATGTGCGCACCCATGGCGCGGCGGAAAGAGCGGAGCTTGCCGCCAGGCAAAATGTTGCGATCAACGCGCGTCCGGCCTTGCGATACATGAGCATTTTCCTCCCGATTCCGGCGCAGCCTTGCCAGCAGGCGCGGCCTGACGCCAGCCGTTATCGCCATCACTTCAGGCGGCGAAATGCGCCCGACCGAGGCCATGCCCCATCGGGCCATGGCCCGCGCCCAATTCCGGCGCGGCCTCGAGCGTCGCCCTGACGTAAAGGCGGGCGGTCTCGATCGCCTGGGGAAGCGAACGGCCCTGGGCCAGACCGACCGCGATCGCGCTCGACAAGGTACAACCCGTGCCGTGGCTGTGGCGTGTGTCGATCCTGTCACCGGTCCAGCGGTGGACGACGCCGTCAGGCAAGATCAGCAGATCGACGAGAGGATCGCCGGACAGATGCCCGCCCTTGGCCAGCACCGCCACGTCGTGGCGCCGGGCCAAGGCACGTGCCGCGTGTTCCATGGCCATCTCGTCTGCGACAGGATGGCCGGACAGGGCCACCAATTCGGGTGCATTGGGCGTCACCACAGCCGCGACCTGCATCAGGCGGGCGAAGGCCGCGATGGTTGCGTCATCCGCGAGCGCCGCGCCCGATGTCGCGACCATCACCGGATCGAATACGACCGCCGGCAGACCGGCCAAAGCATCCGCCACCGCGTATGCGGTCTCAGCGGACGCGGTCATTCCGATTTTGATCGCATCGACGCCGATATCGCTAATCACGGCCCCGATCTGCGCCAGCACCATCGCGGTCGGCACGGGCATGATTTCGGTCACGCCCAGCGTGTTCTGCGCAGTGATCGCAGTGATGGCGGTCATGGCATGGCCGCCGAGCATGGTGATCGTCTTGATGTCGGCCTGGATGCCCGCGCCGCCGCCGGAATCCGACCCGGCGATCGAGAGTATGCGCGCGATCGTCACGCCGCCTTGCGCACCGCGTCGCAGATGCGGTCGACCACGTCGTTGACCTGCGCCTCGTCCTCGCCTTCCGCCATCACGCGGATCAAAGGCTCGGTGCCCGATTTGCGGATGACCAGGCGGCCCTTGCCGTCGAGCTCTTTTTCGGCCTGGGCGATGACCTGCTTGACCTTGTCGTCCTCAAGCGGCTGGCCGCCCGTGAAGCGGACATTCTTGAGGAGCTGGGGCAGCGGGTCGAACAATTTGAGCAGCTCGTGCGCGGGCTTGCCGCTTTCGACCAGCGCGGCAAGCACCTGCAGCGCGGCAATCAGCCCATCGCCGGTGGTGGCATGGTCGGACAGCACGATATGGCCCGATTGCTCGCCGCCAATATTATAGCCGCCCGCGCGCATCGCCTCGACCACATAGCGGTCGCCCACAGGCGTGCGGTGGAGCGCGATCCCCTGCCCCCAAAGGAAGCGTTCGAGACCGAGATTGGACATGATCGTCGCAACGATGCCGTCGCCCTTCAACGTGTGCATCTTGGCGGCGTTGACCGCGATCAGCGCCATCAGCTGGTCGCCGTCGACGATCTGGCCCTTGTCGTCGACCACGATCAGCCGGTCGGCATCGCCGTCCAATGCGATGCCGATATCGGCGCGCGTCTCGACCACCTTGGCCTGGAGCGCCGCGGGCGCGGTCGAGCCGACCTTGTCGTTGACGTTGGTGCCGTTGGGGGTGACGCCGATCTGGATCAGCTCGGCCCCCAACTCCCAAAGCGAATCGGGCGCGACCTTGTAGGCGGCGCCGTTGGCGCAATCGATCACGATGCGCAGCCTATCGAGGCGGAGATGATCGGGGAAAGTCGACTTGGCGATCGAGATATAGCGTCCCTGCGCATCGTCGACACGGCGCGCGCGGCCGATCTGCTCGGCCGGGGCAAGCGCGACCTTGCCGTCGATCGCCTTCTCGATCTTGGCCTCGGTTTCGTCCGAAAGCTTATAGCCGTCGGGCCCGAACAATTTGATGCCATTATCGACATAGGGATTGTGGCTCGCCGAGATCATTACTCCGAGATCGGCGCGCATCGATTTGGTCAGCATCGCCACCGCCGGCGTCGGCATCGGCCCGACCAGCACCACGTCCATGCCCACGCTGGTGAAGCCCGCGGTCAGCGCGCTTTCCATCATATAGCCCGAAAGGCGCGTATCCTTGCCGATCAGGACGCGATGGCGATGGCTGCCACGCACGAAATGCGCGCCCGCCGCCTGGCCGACCTTCATCGCGATCTCGGCGGTCATCGCGCCTTCGTTGGTGCGGCCGCGTATGCCGTCGGTGCCGAAATATTTGCGTGCCATGGATACCCGTCTTTCGCTTGAGCGGCGCTCTTACAGCGGAACGGACGTGGGAGGCAAAGGGTGGCGACCGGACCGGCGACGCGAGGAAATGGCAGGCTGAGCCGTGGCCCTGTGAAAGAGGGGCGCCGGCGGAACCGCCGGCGCCCATCCGTTCAATCGCGCTGCTGGCCGGTGAAGGTCAGCAACAGCTGAACCAGGTTGATCAGGTTCAGATAGAGGCCAAGCGCGCTCATCACCTGGAGCTTCCCGGCGGCTTCCGTGCCCGCGAAGGCCAGATATTCGGACTTCGCGCGCTGCGTGTCCCACGCCGTCAGCCCGACGAACACCGCCACGCCCACCAGCGACACGATCAGATGCAGCATGGTCGAGCCAAGGAAGATGTTGACTATCGAGGCCACGACCACCCCGATCACGCCCATCATCAGGAAGCTGCCCCACGAGCCGATGTCGCGGTTGGTGGTGTAGCCCCACAGGCTGATGGCAGCGAACATCGTGGCCGCAACCAGGAAGGTCTGGGCGATACTGATCCCGGTAAAGACGAGGAACAGGCTGGCGAGCGACACGCCCATCAGCGCGGAAAAGCCGTAAAAGGCGATCCGCGCGCCGTTGGTGGTCATCCGTTCGATCCGGAACGAAAAGATCATCACGAAGGCGAGCGGAGCGAATATCGCCACCCACTTGAGCGGCGTGCCGAAGATGGCCGCCGCGAGCGCGGGCGTATGGGCGACGCCGAACGCGATCGCGCCTGTGACAATCAGTCCTTGCGCCATGATGCGGTAGATGCCCGCCATATGGCGCTTTAGCCCGGCGTCATAACGAACGATCTCGGCCGCGAGCGGCGGCCGGGTTTGCCAGATATTGTCCATGACTCAGGCTCCCGCCCGCGCAAGCCGGCGCGTATCGGGCCGGAAGCGCCTGAACAATTTGCGCGCGAGGCGGCGCAGCTCGGCAGCCTCCGGCACATGCCGGAACAGCTGATCCTTGACCGCCAGCCTCTGCTTCTTGAGCCGCGTCAGGCGGAGCTGGTCAGGGATTCGGCGGCTGAGCTCGCGCCGGATCTCACGGTTGAGCATCCGGTGGGTCGCGATCAGGCGCTCGATAAGGGCGTTCATGTCATTCCTCCAATCGAAGTGGCTTCGATCGAGGCTCTCGGTTCTGGTGGGAGAGGACCTGGGGGTCGTCCGAACCTGCACCGAGCGCGCTCGATGCGGTCCGACATCACGGGGCTTCAGGAAGCCGCCGCCAGAGGGGCCCGGTCCGCAGGAAGGCTTCTACGCCGAGTCGGCTTGCGGGGGGATGAATGGTGCGCCGGATTTCCGTTCCGACCGGCGTCGCTGCCAGCGCAAGAATGCGATGAGCGAAAACATCACGATTGCCAGCGCCAGCTGGTGAACGGCACCGCTCACGCAAAGTTCGATTATGCCATCCGCGAGCGAAACCGCGGCGATGACCATCATCACACGCATAAACAGGCGCTGACGGTTCCGGCTGCTCATCAATGGAGCCCATCTTCCAGATGAAGCCTGCCCTGTTCAATCCAGATATCGGAATATGTTCGTTCGTCTTCCCGGGAGACGATGTAGCAACGGATTCGGCCCTCGGTTTTTTCCCAAGCCGTCGGCAAAGGCAAACAATGACGCTGTAACCGCGCGGTGACATCGGGACGGAGCGCGTAGCTCCAGCTATCGCCGGGATCCATGAAGCCCTCGTGGGAATAGGATCGCAGGGAAAGCGGACTAGCTTCGATCCGTCCAAGATAGCGCTGTTGGAGCTGGATCGGCGCAAGCAACAGCATATCTGCGCTCGCGTAGAGAAACAGGGTTGCATAGCCCGCGCAGACCAGCAGCAGATAGGCTAACACACTTGCCCCACCCGAAGGCACAGCTCGCAACCAGCGTAGAATCCAGAACAAAAGGGCGCTGGATGACAAGATCGGGACCGCCAACACGATCGACGTCAGGAACATCGCCCCGGTGTAGCCCATCGATCAGCTGCCCCGCATCCCGTTTACCGTTCGTAGGCCTTGGGCAGCACGCCTTCCTGCGGATTGAGATAACGGTCGCGCAGGCGCGTCTGTCGGCTGGTCATCGGCTGGGCGACGCCATCGATCCAGACCGCGACCGGGGCCGAGGACAATTCGAGCGGATCGCCGTCCCAGATCACCACGTCCGCGCGGCGGCCGGGACGGAGCGAGCCGATCTCGTTATCGAGCCCGAAAACCGCCGCCGGCCCTGACGAGATCGTCGCGAAGGCCGCGCCCCAGTCGAGCCCGGTCATGCCCGGCACGCGGGAAATGCCGACCAGGTTTCCGGCATATTGCCTGAGGTTGCGCTGGCCACCCATCGTCGAGACGTCGACGGAGGAGATGGCAACCGTCACGCCCGCTTTCTCCATCCGGCCGACATTGGATTCGGTCGCGGCGGTACGCTCGAACGCCTCGGGCAGATCGGCGAGCGCACCCGCGATCACCGGCACATGCGCAGCGGCGATCTTGGGCGCCACTATCCATCCTTCAGCCGCGCCGAGCAGGACGAGCTTGAGATCGGGATAGGTCTGCCGCAGCGAAAGCACCTGAAGGATGTCGCTCGCGCGCTCGACATGGACGACGAGCGGCATCCGACCCTGGACCACCGGCAGCAAGGCGGCCGCGTCGGCGCGCGTGATCAGCGCATTCTTGGTATCGCCACCCTGGTGCGCGGCCGATTTCGCGGCGGCGAGCGCGTCGTGCAGCATGACGTAGGATGCAGGGCGGCTACCGATATGGCTCGCGCCGTCCTCACCCAGCTCGGCATATTGGAAAGCGCGCGCCTTGGTGACGGGCGTATCGTCCGCGCCCGTGTCGATCACCGCGCCTTGCCCCGCGAACACGCTGTTGTTCGCCTCGGGCGAGACCACCGCGCGTGTCACGCCCCAGCTGCGGTCGACCGCGATCGACTGATTGGTCGGATTGATCGCGGTCGAGACGTCGATCGCGGCGTTGAACACCGACTTGCCGGCAGCGCCGTCATAGGTTTCCTCGATGCCTTCACCGTCGACGATCCCCTCGCTGGTGAAACCCGCGACGATTCCCGCGGCGACCCACTTGCCGTGTGCGTCGATCACGCGCGCGCCGGCGGGGACCGCGACATTGGCCCCGGCCGCGATCACGCGCTCGTCACGGAACACGACCGTGCCGTTGGGAATGGGCTGGGAGCCGTCGCCGATCGCGACGGTGCCGCCGGTGACGGCGATCGTGTCGGCGAATGCGGGGGTGGCGAGGAGGGTAGCGATAGCCAGGATCTTGCGCGCCCTCATTTCACGTCTCCTTCGCCGGGCTGGCCGAGCTCAAAATCGGAAACCGGCCGTCGTTTCGGGTCATGCGCGTCGTACATAATCGCGCCGTCGATCCAGACCTTGTCGGGGCGGGTATAGACGCTGAGCGGATTGCCGTTCCACAGCACCACATCCGCCATCTTGCCGGGCTTGAGGCTGCCGGTCTTGTCGGCGATGCCAAGCGCCCTGGCCGGGTTGATCGAGAGCCATTCCCACGCCACCTCGTCCGGGATGGCGATCCCGGCGCGGCGGCCCGCGGCCTGCGCCTTGGCGACTTCCTGATTGAGGCGCTGGATCCCGTTCTCGTCATCCGAGTGGATCATCGCGCAGGTGCCGGTCTTCTGCAGGATCGCGAGATTTTCCGGGATCGCGTCGTAGCTTTCCATCTTGAAGCCGAACCAGTCGGCCCAGACCACGGCGCAGATATCGTTGGCCTTGAGCAGATCGGCGATCTTGTAGGCCTCGACGCCATGATGGAAGGCGGTGACATGATAGCCGAACTCCTTCGACATATCGATCACGTTCGCCATCTCGTCGGCACGGTAGCAATGATTGTGGACCAGGATTCGGCCATCGAGCACGCCCGCGAGCGTATCCATGCCAAGGTCGCGTGACGGCGGATCGCCGCCGTCCTTCTCATATTTGTCCCAACGGCGCTTATATTCGACCGCGCGCTGCCACGTCTCGCGATCGACCGCGATATTGCCCATGCGGGTCGACGGCTCGCGGCCCTTGTCGCCATAGACGCGCTTGGGATTCTCGCCGCACGCCATCTTGAAGCCGTAGGGCGCGCCCGGAAACTTCATTCCCTGCGTGGTGCGCGCATAGACATTCTTCACGATCACCGAGCGGCCGCCCATCAGATTGGCCGAGCCGGGCAGGATCTGGAGCGTGGTCACGCCGCCATTGGCGAGCGCGCGGCTGAAGCCCGGATCCTGCGGCCAGACGCTATGTTCGGCCCAGACCTCGGGCGTGGTCGGCGAGGTCGCCTCGTTGCCGTCGGACAGCGCCTTCACCGCGGGCGAGGGATAGTCGCCGAGATGGCTATGCACGTCGATCACGCCCGGCGTGACCCATTTGCCCGTGCCGTCGATCACCATCGCGCCCGCGGGCGCCTGGATGTCGCGGCCGATCGCCTGGACCTTGCCGTCCGCGAGCAGGACCGATCCGCCATCGATCCGTCCGCCCTCGCCATCATAGATGGTGACGTTGGTGATCAAGGTCGTCACGCCGGGATAGGCATGGTAAGTCGAGGGGAAGGGATCGGTCTTCCATGGCTCGACCACACGATCCCCCGACGGAGCCGAGGCGCTGGCAGAACGCGGCGGCGCGCTTCCCACGCAACCGGCCAGCAGGATCAGGGCGCCAAGCGCCGCAACGTTTCGGGACATTCTTCCCCCTTTTTGCTGGCGGCCGCGGGAAAGCGGCTGCCCGACAGGATCAATCCACGCCGTGCATCAGCTTCTTGAGCAACGGCGAAATCACCAACAGCACCACACCCGCGCCGATCGTCAGCTCGCCCCCCGTCATGAAGGTGCCGAGATAGGTGTGCAGGCTGAGCTCGGGATTGGTGACCTGGCCGCCGACCGTCTTGACCGACGCCATCTGCGCGGCGGCGCCGGCCAGATATTCGCCGACCGAGATCGACAGGAACCAGACGCCCATCATCATGCCGACGATGCGCGCGATCGACAGCTTGGTGATCATCGAAAGCCCGACCGGCGAGATGCACAATTCGGCGATCGAATGGAGGAAATAGGTCAGCACCAGCCACCAGAGCGAGACGCGGAAGGCGGCATCGGCAGTCGGGCCGCTCCAGGCGAGCACGACGAAGCCCAGGCCGACCAGAAGGAGCGCGATCCCGAACTTGACCTGGATCGACGGTTCCCAGCCTTTCCTGGCAAGGCTGATCCAGAGCCAGCTCATCACCGGCGCAAACAGGACGACCGTTATCGGATTGAAATTCTGCGTCTGCGCGGCCGACATCGAGAAGCCGAACAGTTCCAGCGTGGTGTTGCGGTCCGCGAACAGCGTGAGCGACGAGGCGGCCTGCTCGAACAACGTCCAGAACGTGACGTTGAATACGACCAGGATGATCGCGGCGAGCATCATTTGCGCCTCGACCCGGGTGCCGACCTTCCAGGACCAGATCGGGATACCGACCACCGCCGCCAGGAAGACCAGGAACAGGACCTTGCCGAGGAAGGGCGTCGCCTTGATGTAGCCCATGAGGCCGCTCCCGGCCTCGGCCGCGGGCGTGGTCATGACGTTGTGGAAGATCAGCCAGAACAGCGCGACCGACAGCAGCGAGAGGATATAGACAATCAGCGTCTTGTCGCTTCCGGTCTGTTCGGGCGGTTCGCCATAACCGTTGAGGCGGCCGCCATCGAACTGGATCATGACATAGCTGATGAGCATGCCGAGCGAGACGACCAGGAAGCCCGCCCACCAGCCGAAATGATCGACGAAGAAGGGGCAGACCACCTGTCCGCCGATCGAGCCGATATTGATGCCGGCGTAGAAGATGGTGAAACCTGCGTCGCGCCGCCGGTCGCCCGGCTTGTAGAGCGTGCCGACGATCGTCGAAATGTTGGGCTTGAAGAAACCGTTGCCGATCACGACCAGGCTGAGCGCGAACAGCATCAGCGAGGTATAGAGCGGCGATCGCACCGCGCCGGGCACGAAATCCTTGGCCGCGACCGTGCGCGCGACATGGCCGTCGCCCGCCAGCAATTGCACCGAGCCGTCGGGCAGGCCGTGGAGCGCGAGTTGCTCGCCGCCGATCGTGACCGACTGACTGGCACTGTCGCCCATCGGTGAAGCTGCCTGGGGCTGCGTCACCTCGTAACGCTGGCCTTCGATCGTGGCATAAGGCTTGGCCTGGTCGCCGCCGAAGCAGAGCAGGAAATAGCCCACCGCCATCACGATCGCCCCGAATTTCACCGACCGCTTGGAGCCGAGATACCGGTCGGCAAGCAGGCCGCCCACAACCGGCGTCAGATAGACCAGGCTGAGATAGCCGCCGACGACGCCGTTCGCCTCGTGATCGGCCAGCAGGAAGTGCTTGGTGAGATACAGCACGAGCAAAGCGCGCATGCCGTAGAAGCCGAACCGCTCCCACATCTCGATCGAGAAGAGGCGGGCGAGCTGGCGCGGGTGGCCGAGCCAGGTCTTTTCGGCCACGGGGTTTACGTGGCTGATGTCCGGCTGGGCGGGTGAAGCGTCGGTGGGGGTCTCCATGCGGACCTTGTCTTTCTGTGGGCGCCCGTGGGCGCGGCATGGGAGCGCAGACTAGCCTGGAAATTGCGCGTGGGAAGAAGATTGTTGCGCAGCAAAGGCGAGGCGGCAAAGGCTGGTCTCGCCCTGCGCGCGCGTGGCTGCTAGGCGCGCGGCATGTTCAACGACCTTTCCTCCCCCGCATCGCTGATGGCGACGCGCCGTTCGGGCAAGCCGCGCGATCTGGGCACGCCCGGGCCGACGCCAGAACAGCTGTATCGCATCCTCACCGCGGCGACGCGCACCCCCGACCATGGCAAGCTCGCGCCATGGCGCTTCGTGGTGGTGCCGGACGACCGGCGCGACGCCTTCCACGCTTTGCTCGAACGCGCCTATCGCGCCGAGCGGCCTGAGGCGGGCAAGGTCGAGATCGAAGCCGTGCGGCAATTCGCCTATCAGGCGCCGGCCTTGATCGTGGCGCTTTCCACGCCCGCCCATGCCAGCCACATCCCGATCTGGGAGCAGGAATTGTCGGCGGGCGCGGCCTGCATGAACCTGCTGCTCGCGACGCATGCGGAAGGGCTCGCCGGGGGCTGGCTGACCGGTTGGGCAGCCTATTCGGACATCGTCCGCGACGCCTTCGGCACGCATGGCGAGCGGATCGCAGGCTTCCTTTTCCTGGGCACGCCGACGCGCGATCTGGAGGAAAGGCCGCGGCCCGACCGCGACGCGGTGGTGAAGGTCTGGCAGGGCTGAGCCGCGTGCTGCTTGGCGCCGCACTGCCGTTAGGATAGCGGGCTTTTTTCATGGACATGTGGCTGGCGACCGTCTCGACCTGGGCGCAAAATGCTTCTTCGTGGCTGCAAGCCGTTACCGGCATGACGTTGAAGGATATCGCGCTCTTCGCAGGCGGTATCGTGATGGTGCTGTCGGTGCTGTGGCTGGGTATCTACAGCGGCAAACCGCGTTACCGGGAGGCGGCGCGGTTCGGATGGCTGCTGCTGGTCGTTTCCCTGATCCTCATGGGCTTCGGGCTCTACCATCATAATCCGGCTTCCTGAGCTGGCGCGGCGATGCGTGTCCGTATTCGGACAAAATTATGACAGTCTCGCTTGCCTAATCCTGCAATGGTGTGTTATGACACCATCACGCTATGGCCATATCAGACCGCCCCGTATATCTCCGCCTGCGTGACGAGATCGTCGCGATGATCCTCGATGGCCGGATCAAGGAGGGCGACGCGCTGCCGTCCGTCCGCGCCTTTGCCGCCGACCAGGGTGCCAATCCGCTCACCGTCGCCAAGGCCTATCAGAGCTTTCAGGAGGACGGTCTGGTCACCGTTCGACGTGGTGTGGGCATGTTCGTCGATCGTGGTGCTGCCCAACGATTGCGCGCCGCCGCCCGCGCGCAATTCCTTGACCAGGAATGGCCCGAGATCGCCTCGCGCATCCGCCGGCTCGACATCGATCCTTCCGAACTGCTCGACCGCGTCGTCGCGTAAGGCTAGTGGCGCGGGCCGTGACCAAGGCCCGCATCCTTCCCCATGACGATAATGCCATCGCCGAAGCCGCGCGCCTGATCGCAGAGGGAAAGCCGGTCGCGATGCCGACCGAAACGGTCTACGGCCTTGCTGCCGACGCCACGCGGGGCGATGCGGTCGCCGCCATCTATGCCGCCAAGGGCCGGCCCAGCTTCAATCCATTGATCGTGCATGTGCTCGACCGCGCCGCCGCGGAAAAGATCGCAGATTTGCCGGATGCCGCGCGCAAGCTCGCCGACGCCTTCTGGCCGGGACCGCTCACGATCGTCGCCCCATTGAAACCAGGCGCGACGATCGCGGCGCTCGCTACCGCCGGCCTGCCAACCGTCGCGCTGCGTTCGCCCGCACATCCGGCTATGCGCGACCTGCTGCGGCTTTGCGCCACGCCGCTCGCCGCGCCATCCGCCAATGCCAGCGGCACGATCAGCCCGACGCGCGCCGAACATGTGCAGCGCTCGCTCGGGCGCAGCATCGAGCTTATCGTCGATGGCGGCCCGACATCGGTCGGGATCGAATCCACGATCGTCGCTGTGGATGCCGGCAGCTTGCGCATCCTCCGTCCCGGCCCGGTCAGCGCGGAGCGCCTGACGCAAGTCTCAGGCCTTCCGGTCGCTGCGGGCGTGTCGGGAAAGATCGAGGCGCCCGGCCAGCTTGCGCAACATTATGCGCCTTCCAAACCGGTGCGGCTCAACGCGACCGAAAGACTGGATGGCGAATGGCTGATCGGCTTCGGCGGGATTGCGGGCGACGCTTCGCTTTCCGAGCGCGGCGATCTTGTGGAGGCCGCGGCCCGCCTGTTCGAATTGCTGCACCAGGCGGACGCCGGAGAGACGCACCGTATCGCTTTCGCGCCTATCCCCGATGAGGGATTGGGCGTGGCGATCAACGACCGGCTTCGCCGCGCCGCGGCCTGAGCCCTCAGAGCTTTCGGCTGGCCACGATCGGGCCGCCTTTGCCCGCCTGAAGCAAGAGCGCCGAGGCAAGCCCCGGCCGCGCGGGCGGAAGGGCTACGTGCAAGGGCCGCCCTGTCCATTGACCGATCGGGACGATCTGACGCACGATATTGCGGTGAGCTATGGCGCGGCCGCCATTCTCGCCCGCGCGGATCGCAACCGGGATCGTGCGCGGATCGTAGCGTACCAGCCAGAGCGTGGCATGGTCTTTTCCCGCGCCGACCTGCACCGCCTTGCCGTCGAAGGCCAGCGTGGGCCCGCTTGCTCCGCGATCAAAGCGCGCGACCGCCGCATCGATATCCGGGCGATTGTTGCCGACGATCGCCCCACGCCCGTTCACGATCACCTGCGGTGTCGCCACATTCTGCCGACCGCCGGCACGAGCATAATCCCACTGACGCGCGGTGAAGGCGGGGTCGCCGAAAATATCCTTCCAGCCGAGATGGTCCCAGTACGTCACGGCGAAGCTCAGCGCGAGTACGTCGGGCCGGTCGGCAATGCTGTTCACCGCCAGATCGGCCGGCGGGCAGGAAGAGCAACCCTGGCTCTGATAGAGTTCGATCACCGCGGGATGATCGCGGTCGGCAGCCAATGCGGGAAAAGCCAGCACCGCAAGCAGGAGGGGCAGGAAGTAGCGCTCCATATCGTTCACCTCGTTTGAATTGGCGGCAATGCGTCTGCCATTCCCGTGTCTGTCGTAAGCAGACCGTCGGCCAGCCACTGGCCCAGCCATCGGCCCGCCAGCGCGATTCCATCGGCCTCGCCCGCGACGGCCACCGCAGCCGCGCAGAGATCGGCGAAGGAAAGACCCGAGCGCGCGAGCACCAGTGCCTGCTCCTCGCGTTCGTCGACCAGCCGGAAGCGCGAGATCATATCGCGGCGCCAAACCAGCAACGCATGCCGCGCGCCGAGAAGCTCCACCTCCGGCGGCATTCGCTCCGCATCGAGCGCCGACCAGAGGGCGTGGGCATTGCTTCGCACCGCGCGCAGGTCGAGCGTAGGGATGAAATGCAATATGGCATTATCCCAATCGACATTTACCGCATCCGCCCGGACCAGCGTTTCCGCATCCGGCCCGACGAAGACTTCCCCCAGCGCAAGCTCGAGCCAGGCCAGATCCGCCACCTCGATATCGTCCGGATAGAGGAAAGCGAGCGTATCCGGGAAATCGCGCGGATAGTCGTCGAGCGTCCAGCTGCTCGGCGGAACGCGGCAAATATGCTCGACCACGGCGCGCGCGAACGCCTCCTCGCCGATCCAGGCGCGGGTGTGCGCGAACGCATCCTCCAGACAAGCCGACAGCGAAACGCGATAATTGTTCTGGTAGACGCGCATCCCCGGCGCGGTGGAACCATCCTCGCCATCGCCGTCGCGCAGCCAGGCGCCGAAATCGCGTTGCAGCGCAAGCAGGCTCATGCCGCCAGCCTTCCCGCGTCCGCCGCGATCGCGCGCGCCGTGTCGAGTTCGGTAAGCAGGTCATGCAGCGGCGGAATCGCATCGTCACGCTCGATCATGGTCGCGACGGGACCCAGCCGGGGCAGGATGTGCGCGTACAGATCCCACACGGACGGAGGGACCGGCTGGTCGTGCGTATCGATCAGCAAATACTCGCCTGCGCTATGCCCGGCGAGATGGATCTGGCGGACATGCTGCGCCGGAAGATGATCCAGCCAGACGCGCGCCTCGAAGCCGTGATTGGCCGCGCACACGAACACATTGTTGATATCGAGCAGCAATCCGCACCCCGCACGGGCACAGAGCGCATCGAGGAATTCCCATTCGGCCACCTCATCGCCGCCGAACGCGATGTAGGTCGAGGGATTTTCGACCAGCATAGCGCGGCCCAGCGTGTCCTGCGCATGCGCCACGTTGGCCACGACGATATCGAGCGCCTCGCGCGTGTAAGGCAGGGGCAGCAGATCGTGCGCGCTGAAGCCGTCGATCCGCGTCCAGCTCAAATGATCCGATACGAACAAGGGCTCGATCTCGTCGACCAGCGCGCGGAGTCGGGCAAGATAGGCCCGATCAAGCCCCTCGGCCGAACCGAGCGACATCGATACGCCGTGCAGCGCGACCGGATAGCGCGCGCGGATTTCGCGCAGCAGATGGCGCGGCCGGCCGCCGTCGACCATGAAATTTTCCGAGATCACCTCAAGGAAATCGACCGCGACGCGCGGCCCGAGGAAATCGGCATGATGCGGCTTGCGCAAACCGAGACCGAAGCCGGCGAAAGGCGAAGACGGCATAGTGATTTTCCGGGAACGGCTGGAGGAAATGCGCCCGGCCACGCCTTCGCGGCCGGGCGCGGCGGGCTCAATTGCTCGGCGCGGTCAGGCTGCCGCCGGCGGCCTTGCAAGCCTTGGTGGTCATCGCCTTGAAGCCCTGGCCCTTGCAGCTGTTCTGGCCCTTGCAATCGTTATGCGCGGTCTTGCAGTCGGACTGCCCTTTGCAGGTGTTGACGCCGTAGCAATGGACGGTCTGCGCGCCGGCCTGCTTGGCGAAAGCGGGCGAGGTCGGGGCGGCGGCAAAGGCGACGAGCGCGGCCGAGGTGGCAAGCGAAATGCCGGTGCGGGTACTGAACATGGTATCTCCCTAGGATGTGCCGGAATGGCACCTCTCCTACGGGCCGGGTGATTGCCCGGTTACATCACCAGCGCAGAAAGCGCGGGCCGACCAACGCGCCGACGCCCGCCGCGAGCAATATTCCCAGGCTGTACCAGGTCAGCACGAACAGCGCCGACACCTCGTCGCAATGGAAACAATAGAGCGTCGCCGCGCTCGCGCCCGCCGCCAGCCCCGCCGCCGCGCCCGTCGCGCGCAATCGGGTGGGCGCAAGCCGCCGGAACGACCAGAGCAGCCCGATGAAGATCGGCATGCTGAGCATCAGGACAAGCCATGGGCAGAGCTTCCAGCTTCCCCCAAGCCACATCGCGAGCCAGTCGCGCGCGGGCTTTTGCGCCAGCTCGCCAATGCCCAGGCCCGCGAGCAGGAGGATCGGGACAAGAAGCAGCCAGAGCAGGCGCGACGGCGCAGCGTCGGGGCGGGCGAGACGAATCGTCACCGCGATCGCGATCAGGCTGATCGAGGCGGTGTAGATCCACTTCATCCAGAAAGCGAAACCGTGCATCGCGATCCAGAGATCAGGACGGAAGCCCAGCGTCCATCCGATCAGCAGCAAGCTCACCAGCCCGCCGCCAACGATGCCGCCAAGAATGCGCCGCCGGAGCGTGCCGCGCCGAACCGGGGGTACGTCCGTGCCGAGCGTGCGGATCAGGTCGTCCGTATTCATGGCCGGACGCCCCGGATGCGCGCGGCGAGCGCCTTCATACCGCGATGGACCGAAATCTTGACGTCGGATTCGCCGATCCGCGCGGCGGCGGCCGCTTCGGCTATGCTCAATCCCTCGATATGCGTGTCGCGGATCGCGCGCGCCTGCTTCGGGCTGAGCCCTGCCAGCAGACGCGCGACGTCGACGCGCGCGGAAGCCGCATCCTCGAACCCTTCCGACACCAATATCTCGTCGAGCGCCTCGACCGGCACCGACACGCGCTGGCGCCGCAGATGATCGATCATGCGATAGCGCGCGATCGCGTAAAGCCAGGCCACGAACGGCCGGTCGCGATCATAGCTGGCACGCCTGGTATGCACCGCGATCAGGGTTTCCTGCACCAGATCCTCAATATCATCCTCGGCGCCACGCAGCCGGCGGCGATAGAAGTTGCGAAGCATCGGCGCGAGCGCGCGCAGCAGGGCGATGTGGGCGGCCGCATCGCCGTCCAACCCTCCCGTCATCCACGCCCGAAGCTGCTCTTCGCTTAGCTGCATTCCCGCTCCCGCCTGCGCATACGTGCCAGCCAGATGCCCGGTTACACCGCCGGCCCGAAACTTTTTTGCGAGGCCCCGACGGGGTGGTTGTAACCGACGCAGCCACCCCGGCGAAAGAGTATCCGTGACCCACAGGGCAGCCTTCCGGGTCACGGCGCGGCGGTGCCCCCAACCCGCCGCGCCACCTCATTTCCAGATCAAAGGACAGACAATGACCAAGACCCATGCGGCAATTGCCGCCGCCTTCGCGCTCACCCTTGCTGCGGGCGTCGCCCATGCCGATCCGGCCAAGACGCCGATGGAAAAATGCTACGGCGTGGCCCTTGCAGGCCACAATGATTGCAAGGCCGGTGCGGGCACCAGTTGCGCCGGCACCGCCAAGGCCGATTACCAGGGCAATGCCTGGAAGCTGGTCAAGGCTGGCACCTGCACCGCGATCAAGACGCCCAAGGGCTTCGGCTCGCTCACGCCTAAGGCCTGAATATTGCGCCCGCCGCCACGGCGGCGGGCGATCCGGAGATTCGCCCGATGACCTATGCGCTTTCGCTTTATCGCCGCGCGTCGGATGCAGCCGCAAGCATCCTGCCCGAATCCTTTCTGCTGTTGGTGGCGCGGCTCGGCATCGCCGCGATCTTCTTCCTGTCGGGCCGAACCAAGGTGGACGGCCTGCTGACCATCACCGATTCTACCTACGAACTGTTCCGTACCGATTATGCCTTGCCGTTCCTCAAGCCGGAGGTAGCGGCGCACGTCGCGACCTATTCCGAGCATTTCTTTCCGATCCTGCTGGTGCTCGGCCTGTTCACGCGCCCGGCAGCACTGGCGCTGCTGGGCATGACCAGCGTGATCGAGATATTCGTCTATCCCGACGCATGGCCGACCCATCTGAGCTGGGCGGGACTGCTGTTGCCGCTCGTCGCACGCGGCGGCGGCGCCTGGTCGCTCGATCGGCTGATCGGGATCGAGCGCGGAACGTACCGCTCGGCCGCGGCCTGAGGCGCTCGCAACCGGCCCTGGACCGGCTGCGAACCTGTCACCCTACAACAATGTACCGTGAAGGATGATCGCCGCCACGCCGAAATAGATGACGAGCCCGGTCACATCGACCAGCGTCGCCACGAACGGTGCCGAAGCGCTCGCCGGATCGAAGCCCAGCCTCTGCAGGCCGAACGGCAGCATCGATCCGACCAGCGAGCCGAAGGTCACGATCCCGACCAGGGCCGTGCCCACCGTCAGCGCCACCAATGGCCAATGCACGCCGTAATCGTAGATATGAAATTTCTGCCAGAGCGTGATCCGCACGATGCCGATCACGCCCAGAATCGCGCCGAGCATGATACCGGTCGGAAGCTCGCGCAGCGCCACCCGCCACCAGTCGCGCAATTCGATCTCGCGAAGCGCAAGCGCGCGGATCAGGAGCGAGGTCGCCTGGCTGCCCGAATTGCCGCCCGAGCTCATGATCAGCGGAATGAACAGAGTCAGCACGATCGCCTTCTCAAGCTCGCCCTCGAATCCCTGCATCGCGGACGCGGTCAGCATTTCCGACAGGAACAAGGCGCAGAGCCAGCCCGCGCGCTTGCGGATCATCGCCCAGAAGCTCATCCGCAGATAGGGCTCGTCGAGCGCCTCGACGCCGCCGAAGCGCTGCACCTCGGCCGTCTGCCGCTCGACCATCGAATCGATCACGTCGTCGACGGTGACGATGCCGATCAGGTGCTGGCGATTGTCGGTCACCGGAATGGCGAGCAGGTCATATTTGGAGATCAGCCGCGCCGCCTCTTCCTGCCGCTCCTGCGCGCCGATCGTGAGCGGCTTGCGGTGCGGCGCGGCGGTCAGCACATTGGCGTTGGGATCGGCCGAAATCAGCCGGCGCAAGGTCACCGCCGCCACCAGCGAATGTTTGGCCGGGTCGGTCACATAGACCGAATAGACCGTCTCGCGCGTGCGCTCGACCATACGGATATGATGCAGTACCTGCGCGACCGTCCAGTCGGCCGGCACCGCGACGAACTCGGTCGTCATGTAAGCGCCGACGCTGCTCTCCGGATAAGCCAGCAGGCCTTCGACTGTCTTGCGCACGTCGGGCTGGACGAGGGCGAGCAATTCGGAGCAGGCGGGCTCCTCCATCGCACGGAACATGTCGGCGGCGCGATCGGCCGACATGGCGTCGAGCAGGGTCGCGCCGTGCGCGCGGGGCAGCAGGGCGATGATCTCGTCCGCACCGTCTATGCCCGATTGTTCGAGCGCGTCGACCGCAAGCTCGGGCGGCAGATGCGCGACGATCGCCGCGGCCTCCTCCCCATCGAGCGCATCGAGCGCGTCGGCTATGTCGGCGGGACGCTCGCCCGCGAAGCTCTGGGCGAGCACGGCGGCATCGAACGGGGCATTGGTATCAAAAATCGTGTCTTGCATGGGCTCAATCCTGTCCGCCACGCGCGGACCGGGCGAGCCCCAAGAGGGTCAGGCCACGGTTGCCGCGCGCGGCAAAATCGGTCGACTGTAACTGTCGCTCGGCATGGTTTTATGACTCTCGATAAGTTCTTGGAGCGGCGGGTGCCGCCCCACGAACCCGGCGCCCGTGCGCCTGCCTCCGGGCCCTGTCAACCCGCGTGCGGCGGCACGGTCAGAACAATTTGCGCAGCGTGAGCTTAACCGTCCGGCCGAGCGGATCGATCAGGGCAGGCTGGTAGCGATTGGGCGTGGCGCCGGTCGCATCCTCGACATGGCGGCGGGTGTCGAAGATATTCTGCACCTGGACCGAGGCGGTCAGCTTTTTCGCCCACGGCTGGCGGATGTGCCTGCCGAGCGTGGAGGTCAGTGTCGCATTGAGGACGAACTTGCTCGAGAAATGAAGATCGGTTCGGGGCAACCCACCGTTGATCCGCGACGGCCCCTCGAACGAACTATCGAGATTGATGCTTTCGCCCCTGTAGCCCAAGCCCGCCCACGCCCAGATCTGGACATGGCTCGGGGCGTTGCCGTCGATCGTATCGCCCCCGAGCAAATCGAGCCAGGGCAGGCCCGGGCGGAGCTGCACCTTGTTGCTGAGCTGGAACACAGCGGTCGCGCCCGAATAGAAATAGCCGGGGAAGAATGGCTTTTTGGGATCGTGATTGGCAGGCTGCTTCTTGAGCGACCCGCTCCAGTTGAACTGTGCCTGCAGCGTGCGTTGCTCCCCGCGATACAGATCGGCCGGAGTCTGGAAGACGGTGACCAGCCGGCCGGACGCGTCGCGCACGAAGCGGTCGGGAAAGGCCGCCTCTGTCTCGGGGAACTCGTTCAGGGTGGCCGTCAGATGGCGGCCCGTCCCCCAACCATAATTGAGGCTGAGCGTCAGCTGGCGATCCGTGAACGGCTTCAGGTTCATGCCGACGACGGTATATTTCGCCTGCTCGGCCCGCAGGTTGGGGTTGCCGCCCGAGATGGTGGTCACGAAGGCGGTCTGGCCGGTGCGATAGTCGAAATAGGGCACGTTGGTGAATTGCTGCGTCGGCGCGGATTTCTGCGCCATGTCGGGCGCGATCCCGAGATTCTTGACCGTCACGCTGAGCTGCACACCCGTGACCGGCTGCCAGTTGAGGCCGTAGGTGGTGTCGCTAAGCGTGCCATAGTCGCTGATGTCCCGGACATTGCCGGAAAGGTTGGCGGAAAGCTTGTTCAGGAAGGGCAGGAAGTCCAGGTCGCGCGATGCGAGCGGGATATCCACCGACAAACCGCCTTCCACGCGCGTACGCCCGAGCGAAAGATCGACATCGGCAAAGCCCCGCGAATGGGACTCGACGGTCGAGCGTTCGGCCTCGGCCGTGACGGTCGTGCGGAGCTCGCCGCTCGGCAGGACGATCGCGACGCCGTTGGCGACGCCCTTGAACTCGCCCTTGCGCGTCAGCGTGTGCGATTGCTGGGGCAACCGGGCGGCATCGAGCGGGCCGAAAGGGTTGGCGCCGCCGGCCACCGCCGCATCGATCGCGGCAATGTCCACGCCGCGGTCGCCGCGACTTTTGACGTCGTTCGAATCGAGTGTCGTCGTCGCATCCCAGTTCCAACCGGCAAGGCCGCCCCGCAACAAGGCGCCGCCGTGCAAGGTTGTGGTCACCGTCCGCTGCGCCAGCGGCGGCTGATCGGTGAGGTAGCGGTAGAGCAGCACATTGTCGGTGAAGGGCGAATAAGGGTTGCCGGCGGGGAGCAGGATCGCCGCGCTGGGTGGCCCTTGCAGCGAGTGGCTGACCTTATGTTCGGCGCTGGCGGTGAAGGAGCCGCTGATCGTGCCGCCGATCTGCGTCGCCAGCACCGCGTTCGCCTTCTCCCTGTCTTCGCGCGCGACAAGCGTGCGATAGGGGCCCAGATCGAACGGGCGGAGCGCCCCGGCGCCTGCGACATAAGCGCCAATCGATCCACGCGCGGCCGGATCGATCGGTACGGCGGCGACATAGACGGGATGGCCGGCCGCCGCGCTGAGCGCCGGGTCGATCTCCCCGCCGGTTGCGCCCATGACGTTGCCGACCGCATCGAACGGATTTTCAGGATCGGGGACGATCGGCCGGCGCGACTGCAGCAGCGGATCGGTGTGGCTATATTCGCCCCCCAGCGTAAGCCGGCGACCATTGTCGATGCGGGTCAGCGTGACGTTGGCGCCATGCGTTTCGCCACCGCCCTCGGTGGTGGTCCCTATATTGGCCGACATATCGAGCGCGTGAAATTTGGGCTTGGTAATGAAGTTCATCAGCCGCTGGGTCGGCGGATAACCATATTTGAGCGCGGCCTGCTCCGGCATGACCTCCACCTTGAGGATCGCTTCGGGCGGGAGCGTGCCGATCTCTTCGAAGCCGGAGATGCGCTGCGCATTGAGCAGGTAGATCGGATCCTTGCCGTCCGCGCTCTTGGCCGAAGGCCCGATGATGCGCAGCAGTTCGCCGATATTGGTGACTCCCATCGCCTCGATATCGCGCGCGTCATAGGTGGTGAGCGCCTTGATATCGGTCTCCGCGCTGCCGCGGTCGGCACGCACCACGATCTCGCCCTTGTCGTCTTGCGCGGGAGGATCGGCGGCCTGGAGAGGGGGGGCGAGCAGGCCAGCTCCGGCCACCAGCATGGCGATGCGGCAGACCGCCATCCTTTCCCTTCCCCCCAAAAGACCGGGCGCTTTTCGCCCCGATCGCCGCCCACGGTTGCGGTATCATATCGCCGAGCGAAGCTTGCTCCAGCATTAAAGCCTCCGAATGACTCGGCTTCGTCGCGCCGATCGTTCGGGGCATTCCTCGCTGCCGGCGATGATGCCCCCGCGCAAAACGGTCCGTCGCCATATTGTTGCAGCGCACCGCAACACGCCCTAGCTAGGCCGCCGATGCGCCTGGCGTCCTATTTCCCTTTCTCGGACCCGGAACATGCGGAGGCGCGCCGCCGCGCTTTATCCTTTGCCATCACGATCGGTATCCATCTGCTGATCCTGCTGATGCTGCTCAAGCTCGCGCCACCCTTCGTCAAGATGGCCGACAATGGCCGCCAGCTGCTGAGCTTCAACGTCGCGCCCGACGAGCAGGAGCAGACGACCCAGACCAAGACCACCAGCAAGACCCGTCAGACCCACACGACCACCGCGCCACCGACGCCGAGCGTTCCGCCGCCCAAGATCGAATTGCCCGACAAGGCCGCGCCATGGGTGCTCACGCCGGGGCTCGAGAAGTTCGACGTGCGCCAGGTGCCGCCGTCACCCCATCCTTCGCTCTCGCCCTCCGACGCCAGCACGAGCGATGAAGCCAATGGCGATTCGGATTCGGATCGGCCGGTCGCCTACGGCTCGGGCGGACAGCCGCTTTACGCGGCGCAATGGTATCGCGAGCCGACCGAGGCCGAGCTTGGCTATTATCTCAAGGATGCGCGCCCCGGGGGCGGTTTTGGCGAGGTCGCCTGCCAGACGGTGGCGCGCTATCATGTCGACCATTGCGAAGAGGTCGGCGAATCGCCCGGCTCAGGCTTTGCCCGCGCGGTGCGCGAGGCGGCGTGGCAATTCCTTGTCCTGCCCCCACGCGTGGGCGGGCGGATGCAGGTCGGGACCTGGGTGCTGATCCGGATCGACTATACCGAACGCAAGGCGCGCTGAGGCAAAAGAAATGGGCGGCCGCATCGGCGACCGCCCCGCTCTCTTCCGTATCGCCGGATCAGAAGATCTTGCCGAGCTTCACCCGGGCGCCGACGTACAGGAAACGGCCAAGCGGCTCGTTCGGATAGTAGATCAGCGACGGATCCGGCTTCGGCTGCGTCAGGTTCTTGACGCCGCCATACATCTCGAACTTCTCGTTCACGTCGTAGCTGGCATAGATGTCGTGCTGCCAGTGCGCCTTGATATATTTATATTCGGGCGCGGTCAGGTTCGGATCGGCATCCACCGCGTCGTGCGAATAGCGCAGGACATGGCTGAACCAGGACAGATCGTAGCCCAGCTTCAGCTTCTTGTAGTTCCAGGTCGCGTCGAAATTGGCCTGATATTTCGGCGCGCTGCCATCATAGGTCCCGCGATAATTGGTGGGATCCGCACCAGGCGTGCCGATCAGCGTCAGCTTGTCGAGATAGTTTCCGACCAGATGGAGGTCGAAGCTGCCATAATCCCAGCGCGGACGCAGCGCATAAGCGACATCCAGATCCAAGCCGCGCGTCGCATAATTGGCGACGTTCTGCGGGATGCGGGTGAAGCCGACGATCCGGCCCGGCTGGTTGCCGCCGTTGTTGCGCGTGATCGCGGCGCAGAACTGGTTGTTGAGATCGGGCTGGTCGACGCAAAGGTCTGCCAGCTGCTGCGGGGCGACCGTGCTGATCGCGTCCTTCAGCTTGATGTCATACCAGTCGGCCGAGATCGTCAGGCCGCGGACGAAACGCGGCGCGATCACCGCGCCTGCCGTCCAGGTGCGCGCGGTTTCCGCCTTGAGCGACGGATTGCCGCCGAGCAGGCCCGAGATATTCGCCGAGTTCAAGTCGGTGAAGGTCGACGGGTCCGCTCCGAGCGAGGTCAGCAATGCCCGGCAATTGGCGGGCCGGCTAGGCTTGCCCAGGTTGATGTTGGCGGTCGAGCAGGGATCGCTGATGAATTCGAAATCCTGCCCGTTCGGCGCGAACAATTCGCCGATATTCGGCGCGCGTACCGACTGCGCATAAGTGCCGCGGAAGGTGATGTCGCGGATCGGCGCATATTGGCCGTTCAGACGCCAGGTGGTGGTGTGCCCGATCGTCGAATAATCGGAGAAGCGCACCGCGCCACCGATCGTGAGCAGATGCGCGAACGGCAGGTTCTTGAGCAGCGGGGCGTCAACCTCGCCGAACGCTTCCTTCACGGTGAAATGGCCCCTGGCGATCGGGGTCAGGTTCGCGAAAGTAAGGCCCTGCTGCGACACCGGATCGGGGATGTCGGTGCTGCTCTCGCGCCGCCACTCGCCGCCGACGGCGAAACCGACCGGTCCACCCGGCAGGTTGAAGAAGGCACCAGTATCGCCGCTTAGCGATGCCGTCGCGACCTGTTGCGTCAGCTTCGAATGCTCGGTCGTGTTGACCGAGATGAAGTCCTTCGCCGCCTGACTGGGCGAGCCTTCGCCGAACAGGTTCAAGGGCACGCACTGGCCCGGCGCGAACGACAGCGGCGCGTTGCGCTGCGTGCGGGTATAATCGTCGGGCTGGCTGATATCGGCGGTCGGATCGAGGTTGATCCGGCAGGTCACGCCGCCATGTCCGTCGGACACCGCATCCACCGCCGCGAGGAAGCGGTCGGTATATTGGTCGCCGATGAAGTGGTTGGTGATCTTGTTCTGCGAGTAGGTGTAGGATGCGTCGTAGCGCAGATGGCTCGACAGGTCGCCCTTCGCGCCGATCACGCCGCGCGCGGTGTTGCGGATGATGCGCTCACCGCGCGTGCCCAGATCGAAATTATCCCGGTTGAGCAAGGCGCCGCCGGCATTTGCGATAATGCCCTTCAGCGAATCCGGGATGAACGGATTGGCGGGATCGATATGGATATAATAATCGAAGGTCGGCTGGCTGATCGAATAGGAGACGGTGTGGGCATATTTGGCCTCCGCATAGAGCGTGAAGGCGGGGCTGAAGTCGTAATGCGCGATCAGGTTGCCGATGTTGCGCGTGATCTTGGGCAGCAAGTCGCCACGATAATCTGACTGGAGCGTGCCGTCGCCGCCCTGCTGGTAGAAATCGGGCACGAACGTGCCGTGATTGAACGGCGCGCCATTGTTGCCGAGATAATCGGGCATGCCGTCGAAATCGACGTCGACGCCACCCTGGCGCGACGTATCGAAGAAGCGGATGTCCTGCAGCGGAACGCGGGTCGGGCCGGTGCTCGACGGATTGTTATGGAACGTGATCGCTTGCGTGCCGGTGAGGTAAGGCCGATCGGTGACGGGAAGCCTATCCTCCTGGCTGAATTCGTAGGCCAACGAGACGTTGCCGCGCCCGTCCGCGAAATTGTGGCCCAGGGTCGCGGAGACGAGGCGCTGGCCCCCGTCGCCCTTGGATGAGATGCCGTTCTGGGCGCGGATATTGAGCCCTTCGAAATCCTTCTTGAGGATGAAGTTGACCACGCCGGTCACGCCGTCCGCACCGTAGATGGCCGAGGCGCCGCCGGTCAGCACGTCGACGCGCTCGACCAGGTCGGTCGGGATGGTGTTTATGTCGACCGCGGCCGATCCCGGCTCGCCACCGACCTGACGGCGGCCATCGATCAGCACCAGGGTGCGGTTGGTACCGAGATTGCGCAGATCGAGTTCGTTAAGGCCGGTCTGGCCGATTCCGAGATTGGGCGAGCCGCCCGCCGACTGCGACGGCCCCATCGAGCCGGTCAATGCCGGCAGGCGGGTGAGATATTCGGTGAGGTTGACGTCCCCGGTCTGCTGGATGCGTGCGGCATTGATGCTGACGACCGGATTGGCGGTCTCGAAATCGGCGTTGCGGATGCGCGTGCCGGTGACGACGACTTCGGGCGCCTCGGCCGGAGCCGCGGCATCGGCGGGCACGGCCTGGGCGGCGGGCGCGGTCTGGGCGGCGGCGGGGGAAGCCAGCAGCGCGATCAGCGAGACGCTAGCCAGGGCCAGAGCGGGCGCGCGGAGACCATGGGGGGTCATGTCGGGGGATACCTCTTTGTGTGTGAGGTAAGCCGAATTACGCCTCTTCCGCCGCAGGAAAACCCGGAAATCGATCCAGCCCGGCATTCGCACAACACATGTTGCGCTGCGGCAACAATTTGAAAAATCGTGACTTTCCGGAACCAACTCATTTCAACGAGCGTTCGTCCACTTTGTGGACGAAATCGCCGGTCCGCGGCCTTGATCTGGCCGGAACCGGGCATTTGGCTTTCTGTCCGCGTGCGGCCAAATTACGGAATGACCGCCAGCGCGATAGTGGTGACAAGAAGCGAATCCGTCGATCGGCGTCGATCGATCGGAAGCAGCATCTACGCGACGCGACCCGATTGACCCTTAGCGGAAATCGGACAATGACCTTCGCGCGGGGGTGATCGATGGCGGAAGGTTTGGTTGAGGGCTTGCTCGGCGAGGAGGCCGGGGAAGGCGAGGCACGCGGTGCCGCGCGCGGTCTCGATCCGCTCGCTGCTGCCAGCGCGGTACAGGCATCCGCCGCCGGCACGCCGCTCGATCCCCATCTGGCGGCCTATCTGCAGGAGCAGACCAACCTCGCGCGTCTCGAGCAGCATCATTTCGAGAAGGAGCGCGAGCTCGCGATCGGCGCGGCCAAGCGCAAACGGCTGTCCGACCAGATTCGTATCGCTTTCCAGATCCTTCTCGCGCTGATCGTCACCGCGGTCGGCACCGGCTTGATCGTGATGGTACATGACGCCTTCGTATCCAATTCGGTGGTGATCGATCCTTTCGCGGCGCCGCCGGCGCTGGCCGCGCGCGGATTGAATGGCGAGGTGATCGCAGGCAGCGTGCTCGACCGGCTGACGCAGCTCCAGGCATCGACGCGCGGGTCCAGTGCCAAACGCAACATCTCCAACGCATGGACCGGCGAGATCAAGCTTGAGGTACCCGAAACCGGCGTCTCCATCGGCGAGATCGACCGCCTGCTCAAGACGCGGTTCGGAAACGACATCCATATCGAGGGCGATCTGGTGCAGACGCCCGAAGGCGGCCTCACGCTCACGGTGCGCGGGACGGGCTTGCTGCCCAAAAGCTTCGAAGGCGGCCCCGCCGATCTGGACAGCCTGATCTCCAAGGCCGCGGAATATATCTACAGCCAGGCCGAGCCCTCCCTGTATCTGGTCTATCTGGCCAATATGGGGCGGAACGCGGAGGTCGTCACCACGGCCAAGGCGATCTATGCCAACGTGTCGGCAGCGGAACGACCTTATATTCTTAACCAGTGGGCCAACTCGCTCGCCAGCACCGGTGGATCGATCCAAGAGACCTACAGCCTCTATCGCCGCGCGGTGGCACTCAAGCCTGATTACTGGGTAGCTTGGAGCAATGCCCAAAACTCCTTGTGGCTATTGGGTCGCGAGGAGGATGCCTGGCGCGAGGGCGAAGAAATGAAACGCGCGGCGGGCGGTCGACCCGGAAGGGCGCCCGAGCTTTATTATCAGAATGTCGACTTCCTCACCTTGAATTTGCAAAGCGCCCGATCGAGTATGGTCGCAGATTCCGAAGCTCATGGTGGCGTCGGGTCGCTTGTCGGCGCCAACGCGCCCTCGATTGCCGACATGGACGTGCGGCTTCATGATTTCGCCGATGCCGCGCTCCAGCTTCAAACCGCGCTGGGCGATGCATCCGACCCGACGCTTGCCGCGATGAGCCATTTCGTGCGTGGCCGGATCGCAGCCGAACGGGGTGATAACGCCACCGCGGTGCGGGAAATGGAGGCTTTCGGCTCCGCTTACGCCGATCCGAACGTGAGCAGCCAATATCCCGGCTATAATTGCTGGATCGCCCCCGCCGAGGAGGCTGCCGGCCATCCCGACAAGGCCGACGCCTTGTTGCGCAGCGCCGGTTCCTTCGTGGATTGCTATCGCTTCCGCGGCGACATCCTCGACCATCGCGGCGATTGGGCGGGAGCGCAGCGCGCCTATCGCGCGGCGGTTCGGCTCGCGCCCGATCTGCCCACCGCTTATTACAGTTGGGGACTGGCGCTCGCGCGGCATGGCGACCTGGCCGGCGCCGCGCAGATGCTCGCGGCCGCCAACCAGCGCGGACCGGCCTGGGCCGATCCGCTCAAGGCGTGGGGCGATGTGCTGATGCGGCAGGGGCAGCGCGACGAAGCGCGCGCCAAATATGTGCTCGCTCTGCCGAAAGCGCCGACCTGGCGGGAGCTGAAAGCGGCAGCCGCCGCCGCGGGAGCGAACTGAATGAGCCCGGCGGGCGTTAGACGCCTTCGCTTGCCGCGGATTCAGGCAGCCGATCGGTCATGAAGAGCCTCATCGATCCAGGCAACGCGCTGGCACCCGGTCTCGCCGCGATCCGTTCCCAATATAAGGTGCCGGGCGATTTCCCGGCAGAAGTTCTGGCAGCCGCCGACCAAGCCGCGACACGCGCGCCAACCCAGCATGCGGACCGAACGGACAGACCGTTCGTCACGCTCGACCCGGCCAGCTCGACCGATCTCGACCAGGCCTTCACCATCGATCGGGCCGGCGAGGACATATTGCTTCATTATGCGATCGCGGACGTCGCCTGGTTCGTCGACGATGGCGGCGCGATCGACCAGGAAGCCTGGGCGCGCGGCACCAGCCAATATCTGCCCGACGGCAAGGCCCCTCTCTATCCGCCGATCCTGAGCGAACGGGCGGCAAGCCTCCTGCCCGACGGCCCCAGACCCGCGGTGATCTTCACGGTGCGGGTCGCGCCCGATGGCGGCGTGAAGCTTGACGGGGCCGAGCGCGCGATTATCCGCAGCCGCGCTAAGCTCGCCTATGACAACGTGACCGAGAGCGACCTGCCCCCCGATTTCGCTGCGCTGTCGGAGCGCATCCAGGCCGCCGAAGATCGGCGCGGCGCCTCCCGCGTGGATCCGCCCGAGCAGGAAGTCCGTCAGGTCGGCCCAGGTAAATTCGAACTGGCGTTTCGGCCGCGATCGCTATCAGAGGACCGCAATGCGGCGATGTCGCTCGCCTGCAACCTTGCGGTCGCGGACGCCCTGCAGGCCCACCATACAGGCCTGTTCCGGGTAATGGCGCCGCCCGATGAGCATGCGATCCGCCGATTGCGCTTCACGGCGCGCGCTTTCGGGCTCGTCTGGCCCGAAGCCGAGACGCTCGGCCAGTTTCAGAAGACCCTGCGCGCGAACGACCCGCGCGAGGCTGCTTTCATGCTTGCCGCACGGCGGGCGGGCGCGGGCGCATCCTACGCGCCCTATCAGCCCGGAGTGGTGCCCTGGCATGTCGCGATGGCGGCCATCTATGCGCATGCGACCGCTCCGCTGCGGCGGCTCGCCGATCGCTACGTCGTGCGCGCCGCGCTGGCCATCGCCAATGCGCAGGATGTGCCCGAGACCGTGACGCAGGCTTTCGAGAAATTGCCGCCGGTGATGGCACGCGCCGACGCATTGGGCGGGCAGATCGAGCGCGCTGTGGTCGATCTGGCGGAAGCGGTGATGCTGAAAGGCTGTGAAGGCCAGGTCTTCCCGGCGATCGTAACCGACGTCGATGAGCGCGGAGCCCGGATGCAGTTGCGTGATCAGCCCGTGGTCGCCCGCGTAATGGCGCATGCGGTGCAGCCGGGCGATGCGATCACAGTGCGGCTGATCTCGACCGATCCCGAACGGCGGCTGATACAGTTCGAACGCGTCGCCTGAGCCGGTCGTTGAAGCGGCGGAACCATTTCCCGCCTTCCGGCGCTTGAGAGCCGAACCCGGGGGTGGACGGGAGAGGTTTCAATGCTGCTTCAGATTATCCTGGTGTTGATCGTCGTCGGCGTGCTGCTGTGGCTGGTGAACAATTACATCCCGATGGACGGCAAGATCAAAGGCATCCTCAATGCCGTGGTCGTGATCCTGGTCGTTCTGTGGCTGCTCCAGGCATTCGGCATATTGGGCTCGCTCAACGGCGTCCGCCTGCACTGATCCCGACGCGGCAAGCCCGGGTCCGGACCCTGGTACGGCCTGAGCGCAAAGCGCATGGCGCGGAAATGATCGCGCAGGATCGGAAGCGACCGAGCAGATCCTGGCCTGCGAACCGGATCCGCTCCGAGGGCCGGCAAGGCTCTCAGGCGGTTATCGGCCTTGCCTCATGGAAATGGGTCAGGTCGAGATGGACCACGCCTTCGATGTCAGTGATCACGTCGACGAAATCATGGTCGATCAATATGTCCTCGCGCCGGTAGAAATGCCCGCCGATCGATTGCGTGGCGAGCAATGTATCGAGCCCGGAGACGGTCACCGTCAGCGAGAAAGGCTGGCTTCCAGTGAGCGCGGCGAAGAATTCGCTTTCGTCCTCGATCAGGTGGGTAAGCGTCCAGGCCAGCCCCAGCATCGGGTTGTTCGATCGCAGAAGCTGCAAATTCATCAGCCGGCGACTGACCCCGCCGCCAGGCAATTCGGTGCGCTTGAGCCACGCCATTTGCGCGGTCGCATCCGCCAGCGGATGCTTGCGGGTGGAGGCCATTCGCACCATCAGCGCAGGCTTGCCTTCATGGCGGCCGATCACGGCGACATCGCTGAAGATCAGGCTGGTCCGCGGGCGGGCGAAGCGCGCGAAGATCAGCCCGGTCATCGTCGCCGAGAAGAACAGGCCGGCCAAAATCTCGAGGCCCGCCACAGCATGACCCGCCGGTGAGACCGGCGCCATATAGCCATAACCGACAGTGCCCAGCGTCTCGACCGAGAAGAAGAAGCCGTAGGCAACCGATGCGTGCGGCATGTTGAGGATCGCGTCGGGCAGTGCCGCATAGACCAGCCCGAAAAGGAGATTGAGCAGCAGGAAAGCGAACGAGACCCAGCCGATGAAGGCGGGCCAGCTCATTTCCATCGTCCGGTAATAGAGGTCGCCGATCGGCGCGCCCCATTTGACGGCGCGGAAGGCGCCCACCGTCATGTTCTGCCTGCGGACCTTCTTCGCCATCGGAGATCAGCGTCGAGGATTGGCCGCCTTCCGTCAACCATCCGTAGCGCTCTCGCGCACCGGGAATATTTTTGGAATAGGATGGCCGGATCGGCACCTTATTCGATCGAATAGCATTCCTGCTGCCGCTTATGATCGCCGCAAAGATTGACTTTTTCCGCCGAAATCCTATTTGGAGGAGGCTAACGTCGCCTGCGACGGAATTTGACGCCCTTCGCCGAAGTGGCCTGATCTTCCCTTTCTCGCTTCATGGCTCTTCCGGTTTTTCGCCGGAGGATCCCTTTGTTTTCGTGAAAGGAAACATCTCATGCCGATCGGCACCGTCAAATTCTTCAACGCCGCCAAAGGTTATGGTTTCATCGCGCCCGAGGGCGGCGGTGCGGACAGCTTCGTTCATATCAGCGCGGTCGAACGCGCCGGCATGAGCACGCTGAACGAGAACCAGCGCGTCAGCTACGAGGTCGAGACCGACAATCGTGGCAAGCAGTCCGCTACCAACCTCGCCGACGCCTGAGTGGCGAAGGAGGAACTGCTCATGTTCGAGGGCTTGATCGAAGAGGTCTTGCCGGACGGACGCTTTCGCGTCCTGCTCGATAATCAGCACAAGGTGATCGCGTACACAGCCGGTCGGATGCGGCGTTTCCGCATCCGCACCGTGCTGGGCGACCGCGTGCATGTGGAAATGACGCCCTACGACCTGGAAAAGGGCCGGCTCATCTATCGCGAGCCCACGCCCGGGGGCGGCGGACCGCGTCGGAACTTCCGACGCTAGCGTCCCCGACATTCAGGATAATCGCGGTCCGAAACCGGGCCGCCCAAGGAATTTATGCATATTCAGAATATAAAGAGCGCGGACCATCCGCGCCGACGCCTGTCGCTTCGTTTCTCCGAGATTCCGGCCCAGCCGCAACGACAGCCCCACCCCTCTCTTCCGGCCAAGGAATTGCGGCGGATCGTCGCGGAGATGATCGGCTAGCCCCTCCGCCCGCCATGCCGTTCGGGAGCCATCCGATGACCAACACAAGCACCTTCTACCTTGCCCGCGCCGACGAATGTGCCCGCGCGGCACGCGATACGAAACTTGAGAATGTCCGCGCGCAGCATCTCCAGTCGGAGACGGTTTGGCGCGGGATGGCGGCCCGCTTGCTGCACGGCGAGCGGCTGCGCGCGGCGGCCGCTCCCCAGAAGGACGAAATATTGTGAACCAGGCTTTCCGCAAACGCGTCACCACCCCGCGCCTCGCGCCCGACCAGGCCGCGCGCCAGGGCCAGGTATCCCGAATGGCGTTCGAAATCCTGCGCCAGCCGGCGGCGGTGATCGCGTTCCTCAACACGCATGACGCGGCGTTGGGCGGGCGGCCGATCGACCTTGCCGTCGCCAGCCAGGAAGGCCTGCTCAGCGTCGAACGCGCGCTTGCTGCCTTGCCTCCCGCCTGACCCTTTCGCCCGAACCGAGGACAGAAACGATGACCAAGCTCGAACAATATATGGCGAAGGCGGCGGAAAGCCTGGCGGCCACCGAGGCTGCGACCACCGCAAGCGAGCGGGCTTTCCATCATCGTGCACACAGCATCTACCGGCGCCTGATCGCCGGCGCCGCCGAGGCCGAAGAGCGCACCGCACTCAACGCGTCCCGATCGTCCTCCAAGAAATGAGGCGCGGCAGTTTCGACGATCGCGTCGCGAAATGCATCGCCCAGTTCCGGGCGATAGAAACGCGCTCCAGCGAACGTATCGAGCGGCTCGGTATGAATAACCGCGCTCCACTAATCCGCGCTACGGGAGACACCCCTTCTAAAGGCTGAAATGGACTGCGGCTTGTTCGCGCTTGCCGAACCTCGCTAAAGAGGCGGCATGTTCGGTCTTTCCGCCAAGCCTCCGGTCGATGCGGAAGAATTCGATTGGCTGCTCGCCTGCACAGCGTGGCTCATCCCGGTTCTGGGCGGAGCGGACGCGATACGGGGCCAGCGACTGATACTGCCCAACGATTTTCCTGATCCGACGACACGAGGCCATGCTCGTGCGATCGAATTGTTCGGTCAGGTCCGCGCCTTCGCGGGTATGGCCGAATGGCCGTGCGAACTGGTAGCCGGCGAGGAAGAACGCAGCACGCGGATTGCCGATGGCTTCGCGCTCAAGCACGAGACTCGTGGGCCACCGCTCGTACGTTCGGCAAATCGGGCGGCGGCATCACGATCACGTACAAACCGTCGTTGCTGCAACAACCGGAAAACCTGGTTGCGACGTTCGCGCACGAGCTTTCCCATTACCTTCTGCATGCGCAGCAAAGCCTGCCGCCCGGTGGTGAAACGTTGGAGGAACATGCGACCGATCTCGCGGCGGTAATGCTCGGCTTCGGCTGTTTCATGGCCAACGGCGCGAAAAGCTTTCGTCAGTTTCAAAATTTCGGCGAGCAGGGATGGGAAATGCGCGCGTCCGGCTATCTGTCCGAATCCGCCCTGGTAACCGGTCTGGCGCTGTTTGTGCGGCTGACGGCCACCGATCCACGGGAAGCTTCGGCGGCGCTCAAGGATTATCTGCGCAAGCCCTTCGGTCAGGCGCTTAAGGCGATTGATAAGCGCCTGCCGGACCTGTGGTCGGGACTTGCCTCCATCGATCTGGACGACTGGGCCTGACGGCTGTCAGAATTTACCGATGATATTGAAGAAGGCGCCGTGGTTGCGGTGTGAGAGGTCGGAGAGGTCGTCGGAATAATCGGTGAAATTGTAGCCGACGCCGACTTTCAGGTTGGTGCCGAGGTGGCGATAGAGGGCGACGAGGGCGCCCATCTGGCTGTCCTGGGCGGTGGTGACCGAGAGCTTGCGCAGTTCGACCAGCGCATCCCAACGGCGGACCACCTCATAGTCTGCGCGCACTGCCCAGAAGAGCGCCTTGCTGTCGAACCAGGGCTGGCTGTCGTCGCGCGACATGCGCAGCTCGCCCACCCGGTAAGCGAGCTTGCCGCCGACCGACAGACGCG
>Ga0209233_1000292_pt1 | contig 63887 bp, 57 predicted proteins | sample AraplaCL_Cvi_mCL_FD_184269 | JGI IMG/M metagenome (GOLD analysis project Ga0209233, IMG submission 184269) | Arabidopsis root microbial communities from the University of North Carolina, USA - plate scrape CL_Cvi_mCL (SPAdes) (version 2) | ecosystem: Host-associated > Plants > Roots > Endosphere...
AGAAGCGAACCATCGATGACACCTGGCGCTACATCGGACATCTCGTCAAAACAATCGAGCCCAACGAATGCAACAACTACTTCGTCAACGCTGGATACGCTTCCGTCAAAACCTGAAACGCTCTAGCCGCTACACGTCCCATAACTGGACCACATCGACGATATCACCCTGCTGCACGTCTCCGCAGTTGCTGTTCAAGACGATCAACACTGTCGCATTTGAGATCGACTGGAGACTCGCAGATCCGCGCTCGGGCAATGGATCCGTGATCGTCATGCTTCTGACAGGGTCGATGACAAGCCGGCCGGGAAGGATTTGAGTGCGCCCCAGTGGTTTTGAAAAGGAGCGTGAAATCGGCAGCCTCAGGCGGTCGCTCTCAGCGATCTTGCAGCCCGCCAACCGATAGACGAGTGTGCGACCCAGAACCGCACATCCTGCAACTGCCGCGATCGGTTTGCCCGGCCGCATGTCGAGCTTCCAGAATTCCAGATGCCCGCGCTGAGAGACCGCTTGCGTCAGATGATCGGCAAAGCCGGCCGAGGCTCCCCCCGACGTGACGATCAGATCGTGGTCGCCTGCGGCGCCGACGAGGGCCGCGAGGAGCTGATCCGTGCCGGTACGCCGGATATGAGGCTTATCGCTGGCTGATGTGAAAACGCGAACTCGATCGCCATTCATCCGAGCATTTTCCTGAACGACAACGCGATCTGCGCCCTTCGGAATCATCGCCCCAGTCATGATGCGCGCTGCTTGACCGGGTCCGATCTCATGGAAGCCTATTTCACCTGCAGCGATTATCGCCGTGACCTTGAGATCCGAACCGGTCCCGCCGGCGGTAAGATCTGCTGAGCGAACGGCGAAACCATCCATGGCGGCGTTGTCGAAACGGGGTAGCCCTGCCGGTGCTGTCGCATCACGTGCAAGAACGCTGCCGATTGCGTCACCCAATGGCATTTCCTGGGATCTCGGGAAGACCTCGAGATAGCTGGCAATGAACTCGCACGCCTCTGACAGGGTCTTGGGTATGGGATTATCAGTGCTCATGCTTTGCTCGTTGGCTGCCAATCCGCAGATACGCGGCCTGAATATCGCGACGAACCGGTGCGCCGTCGTCTGGTCAGTGACAGGGAACGCACGCAGCGATCAGCTTTTGGGCGCCTCAGGTGGGGGCGGCTTGAAATCCGGATGGAGAGGACCATAAGGCATCGATACCATAATCGCTGCAATAGCAAGACCAGCAATAGCCGCCCAGAATGACAGGACGAAAAGATCGCTGTAGGCAAGCACGGTTGCCTGGCTCCTGATCTGGGTTGCGACAACGGATAGGCTTTCAAGGTGGGCGCGTGTACCGGCGCCGAAAACATGCTGTAGCTTGCCAAGAAGCACATGTAATTGCTGCGACGTGGCCGAGATCGGGCTATTCAGGATGTCCGAATGATACTGTTCTCGGTGCCTCTGCAGTGTTGCGAGAATGCTCGTGGCGATTTCGACGCTGCCAAGCCGGACGACCTGAATATAGGCTGATACTGCTGTCGAGCGTGACGGATCTGAATTGCCGATGAGATAGACTATCGTGGCGAAGAAGGCGAAGGACTGGCCGGCTGTATGAAGGATGACTGTCGGGAAGAAGTTCCACGGCGCCCAGGATATCGTCAGTTGCGATCCAAACTGTGAGCCAATCGCCATCAGGCCCAGTCCCAACACGATGCACAAACGGGCGTCGAAGCGCCGCAACAGCAGGCCGGCCAATGTAATGAATAGAAAGACCGGGATGACCGCTCCGGTGAGATAGAGGCCTGCGATGGATATAGGTCTCAAGCCCACGACGTTTTGCAGGAAGCCTGGAATGGCGATCGAGGCCCCGGCGCTCGAAAGCGCGTAACAGATGATGATCGCGTATCCAAGGCCGATATTACGGGTCATGATCACGCTGAAATGCGCCCAAGGATGCGTGACCAGGCTCTCGTTAATCAGAAACCCGATCGCCAGGATAAAACTGCCGGCGAGAAGCGCGATGATCGGGCCGGACTGCAGCCAGTCAAGGCGGTTGCCCTGGTCGAGCGCGACGTAGAGCATGGTCATGGATGATCCGAGCAGCATCATGCCACCCCAGTCAGCATTTTCCAGCAGGTTGACGTTGATCTGCTCCTTTGGCGCGGCAATGAACAGCAGAAGCGCGATCAGCGGCGCAACGATGACGTCCTGCCAGTACATCCATTGCCATCCAAGATAGTCACCGTAAAAGCCGACCAGCACGAAGCCGAGGTTCTGCGACAGAGGGACCCGAAGAGAGTAGATGGCGATGCCGATCAGCCAGTATTTCTTGTCGAGGTTGCGAAAGATGACCATGATTGTCGCCGGAATGAACACCCCAAGCAGCAGACCCCTGATCGCATGAAGGGCAAAGAGCAGCGGCCCGTCATTGACGAGCGGGATTTCCAGCGAGACAACGGAATAGACGAGCGCCGTCGGGATCATGATCCTGCGGACGCCAAAGACCGTCGCAAGCCAGGCGACGCCTGAGGCGATCAGGATCTGGGGTGCATTGGCGATGGTGCTGAGCCAGGATGCTTCATCGACACTCAACGAATAGGCCGCGCGCAAGTCCGGCAGACCCACCACGAAGACGCGTGTGTCAAACCCGACGACAAAGGACGCGAGCATCAGGGCGGCGACGATCAGGATCGGTCGCGTGACTGTGGTGCCGCTGGTGATCGGACCGAACGAGCGAATAACCGTCGTCATGGACGTGCGCTGTCGGGCGTTTCGACTGTGACGGTAGCAGACATGCCGGGCCGAAGGCGGTCCATCAATGACTGGCCTCCGTCAATCGCAATCTTGACTGGAAGACGCTGGACGACCTTTGTGTAATTTCCCGTCGCATTGTCGGGGGGAAGAAGTGCGAAGATCGATCCGCTGGCTGGAGAGAGATCGATAACGGTGCCGCGCAGCAGCTCTCCCGGAAAAGTGTCGATCCGGATTTCGACCTTGTTGCCGGCGGACATGCGTGACAGCTGTGTTTCCTTGAAGTTTGCGGTGACATAGACGTTTGGTAGCGGGACCTCGGCCAAGATCCCCGCTCCGGCGCTGACAAAATCGCCCTCATGAACGAGCTTTCTGCCAAGCATCCCGTCGAAAGGCGCATAAATCCGCGTATAGCCCTCGTTGATCTTCGCCGTATCAAGATTGCCCTTGGCGGCATCGACCTGAGCCCTGAGCAATGGTTCCTGACCCTGCAGAACTTTCAATTGGGCCTGCTGTTGCGCAATCGCGGCGGCCGTCGATCGAACGGACGCGGTCGCCTGAAGCGCGGCAGCCTGTGCTTGTTGCAGAGCCTGTTGTGTCGTTGCGCCGCCGAGGTCGCTTTGGCGTTGATACTCTTCGACCGTCTGCGTCTGCTGGGCGAGGGCCGAGGTGTGCTGTGCTTCGGCAGCATCGATCGCGGCCTTCTGCAGCTCGATCTGGTTTGCCAGGTTTGCAAGGGTGGCATTTGCGGAAGCGAGATTGGCTGTGGAGACGGCGACCGCGGCTTCGTAGCTACGGGGATCGATCTGCGCGAGTAGCTGCCCTTTCGTTACTCTCTGATAGTCGGCTACCGGCATGCTGCTTATCGTACCGCTGATCTGGGCACTCAGCGTCGAAATATCAGCGTTGACGATCGCGTCGTCGGTTGTCTGCCGAGACGCACCAGCAACCCAGCTGTTCCAATCCAAAATGGTCGATGTCACTGCACAGGCAATAGTGATGACAGCGATCGCGGGGATTGCGACACGCTTGATTGTTGCCAAGACAGGTGAGGGGGCTGGCGCTGCGGAACTGCCTGTCCCTGTTGTTGTGTGATCAGTCATCGGTAATGGGGCCTGTCGTGCGAGGTGTGACGAAAATTCTCGCGCGCAGGGTAACAAGTGGCAACGAGGCCGGACACTATACGCATGAATAGGTTCGGTGACCGTCGGTAGGGGGCAAACAGTCGCAGCGTGCGATCAGGCGGACTTCCGCAACGCGCCCAACGGAGCCGCCTCGACCGATGTTCCGATTGCGATCGTGCCGTCGGCGGGCTGGGTTGATCCCATATCCCTTCGCCAGATGGAGGGAGGAACGCCTTTGGTATTTCGAAACACCCGGGCGAAGTGTGCTTGATCTGCAAAGCCGCATTGTGCAGCGATTTCGCTGAGCGGAAGCAGCGTGCTTGTCAGAGTTTGCGATGCTTTCTCTATCCGGTGCTGGGCAAGCCACCTGTAGGGAGAAAGCCCGGTGGAAACTTTGAATGCCCTGGCAAAATATGTCGAGGATAGGCCGCACTCGATTGCGATCTGTGACAGGCTCATGCGGTTGGTCATGCTGCTTTCGAGAAGGGCGATGGCACGGCTAAGTCGCAGTGGCGTCAATCCGCCACGGTTAATTTCCGACATTTGCCTTGCGCTGCCTTATTTCGGTTGATCGTCATATTCGAGACGATGACAACTGCAGCGAAACCAGTCGGGCAATAAGCCATTATTTAGTCGAAACCGTTTTGCGTAAAAAGCAAAGGCAAAGCAGGTGCTGACTTTGGCTCTCGCCATTGTCGAGTTGTTGCGTCGCCGTTGTCGCACAGGGGTGCATGGTCTGCACGCCGCATATCCCATCGGCGTTGATCACGGGCGTGGTACGCTGACGGTCAGTCAGGGCGAGATTTCGGAGAGACCTGATGCATGCTAAAGGAAGGCGTGAGGATGATGTTGCGTCGCCAGGCGGCGGGCGGCATCCCTTTGGCCTTACTGAAAGTCCTGGAAAAATGCGCCTGATCGGAAAAACCGCAGGCGATCGCGATTTCCTTCAAGGTTAGCGAGGAATTTCTCAGCAGATCTGACGCCTTGTCCAGCCGCCGCTGAGCAAGCCACCGATGTGGTGTTCCGCCGGTGGAGACCTTGAACGCTCGCGCGAAATAGGAGGATGAGAGGCCGCATTCTCGCGCAATATCGGACAGATTCAGCCGACCATGCAGGTTGGCATCGAGTAGCGCGGTCGCGCGGTTGAGCTGCATCGGAGTTAGCCCGCCGCGACGGATATGTGATTGGCGGTGAATACTGCCGTAAGTCGATGCAAGGTGGACCAGGAGACCGGTGCCGACATAATCCAAGAGCAGCTGGTTGGTGTCAAAGCGTCCGTCGAATATCGGGATCAATGCGTTGACGATGTTATGGACGACCGGGTCGTCGATATCTGCCCCCGGCGCAACGTTGAACCCTTCAAGTGGCTTGGTGCCGATCTCCTCCTCCAAAGAGTACAGTGCTCGTCTGGAGATGTAGAAGTTCGTGCAATCAAACGGTGACTGCAGGTCCGCTCGCCAAACTCTCGAGTAATCGTAAAGAGTGAAATTTCCCTGCCTGCTCCCGCGAAAATCGACCTTTTTCCCGTCGACCCACATCGCACCCTGGTAGTCGCGCTTCTGGAGAGAAAGCATGAACGCGTCTTCCTGGACGTGATCGTCGGTCATGCCGTGACCTGGCGTATCCCGCTTGATCCTGGATGCTGAAAGTAGCCCACCCGTTAAAGACGACGCAACGATATGCGGTGTCCGCAGTACCCGTAGATATTCCATGTTGCGGTTGTCTGACGTGTGGTCTTTCGACAATCGAGCCTCTCCATCCGCGCTACGGCAAGTAGCAATTCAAAGTCTGTGTCACATATTTTCAGCATGTGCCACGGATCGACAAGCGTTAAAAGTATCCTGGCGAGCGGTCTGGCCTGAGCGGCAATTTGAAGAGCATCGTGGTTCCTCGATCGTCAGACCGGGCGATTTCGAGGTTTCCGCCATGAAGCTGAGCGATGGTACGTGCGATCGCGAGCTTGATGCCACGGCCGCCCTGCTTCGAGGAATAGGACGGGTCAAAGATCGCGTCCCGTGCCTCAAGCGGAATGGATTGGCCACTATCAGAGAGCGAAATGACCAGTTCATTGTCAAGCATCGTGCTTGAGATGTTCAATCGGCGTGGCCCTTGAACCTTCTTCATGGAGTCCAGGGCGACGCTGACCAGAGTGGTGATAGCTTGTTCGATCTGCTTAGCTTCAGCCAAGACGGCGGCTCCTTGTGAAAAATCGCATTCGCTCTTGACATCCGCCTCAATCAGGTCGTCGGCAAGAATTTCGAGTGCGGCCTGTACACATGAGCTGACATCAATCAATTCTAACGCGGATCCGCCGGATCCTGTGGCAGAGCGATAACTCCCCATGACGCTTCCGACCGAGAAAGTCGATGCTGCGATCTTGCGCAACGACCGCCGAGCCTTCTCGACTTTCGGTGGGTCTTGGTTGAGCCAATGCAGGCCGGCACTGGCATGGGCGACCACCGCGGAAAGCGAATCGTTGATTTCGTGCGCGATTGTTTCCGCAACGCCAGCCAACGTGATTGGATTAATGTTTTCAAACATCGGATAGGGAATAGTCCGGACGGCCGAGCCTGTTTCGGGAAGGCTACTGACGACCTGCGCCGATCCAACGGCAGCTTCCTGCAATCTCAAGACCTGCTCAAAAGCTGACGCGTAAAGCTCGATAGCCTGAACGGTGGATGCGGAGAACCCGTTCACATCGTCGGCCATTTCCAGATAGAGTATCGATGAAACAAGACTTGTCTGGCCCATCGGAACAGCGAGACAAGCTGTCGCGGCCGCGGGCGCCTCACCCTGATGAGCGCACACGACGCTCGCGCCCAGTGAGGTAGCCTCCATCGCTGCCTTGGTTTGATGTGGCATGGGCATGGACGAAGGTATTCCGATGAAAGGCGCCTCGTTGCTGCCACCCACAGACGCATGAATGAACAAGCCTTTATCGCCTGGGCAAAGTAGAAGCCCTCTGGCAGCACCGGAAAACTGGACGGCCGCATCCAGCAGAGCGACGATGCTCCCATCTGTCCTTCGGAGTCCGCCCATTGGTTCTACTCCCAAGCCAGAAAATGCGTCGACCATACCCAACACCGTGTCTAAATGTTCGTGCAGCGGGCATCAAAGCCGTTGACGCGCATGCTCGTCAACTTGGGGATCGCTACGGGCCCTCTTTTAGGGCGAAACTATTCAAATTGAGCCGACTTGAACGCCGTATTGTTCAAAATCACAGATCGGTGGCAGGAGGTTAAACGTGGCCGTAATCACGAGCCGCTGCAAAATGCGGCCTGGATGAGGGCCAGCCAGCATTCTTAACCGAGGGCGCTGCAGCAGTTTCGGGCTGTCAGTTTGCCAACATGCTCACGGCCATGTCTACAAAGGCACGTAGACGTGCCGATCGCCTCACGTCACGATGATAGCCCATCCAGATCTCTCTTGGGGGAGGGTCCTCACCGAGATCGACCCGCTTCAGTCGCGATTGCTGGTCGCCGACCGGACGGGGCAAGACCACTATTCCGACACCGGCACAACTCATTTGCGCCTGGACGTTCCGATTGTTCGATTTCAGAGCCACTTTCGCACCCGGCAGCTTCTGCTTCAGCCAGTCGATGTCCGGAAAAGCACCGAGAGATGTGTCCATCGTAACAAGCGAAAATCCTGCGCCTTTCCCAGGTTCGGGAACATCGAGGTCTGCGTTGATGTAGACGCCATACGGCATCTGTATCAGCCGCCGCTGGACAATATCGGCTTCCGCAAAGGGCAGAATTCTGAAGGCAACGTCAGCTTCTCGCTGGGCCAGGCTGAAGAGGCGGGTTCCGGTCAGGACTTCGATATCGACATCAGGATGGGCCTTCGAAAACCTCGCCATGACCGGAGGAAGCACCCAGGCGCCGAACCAGTCGGGAGAAGAGATGCGTAGCGTCCCCTCAAGCTTCTGGACGTCTCCGGCAAGCCTGCGTTCCATCGCAAGTGCCGCTTCCTCCATGTGTTCCGCCATGGTCAAAACGGCAGCACCTTCTTCGGTCAGTACATAACCGTCGGCAGTGCGTTGAAAAAGTGTTTGGCCGGTTGCCTCTTCAAGCGCCTGCAGCCGGCGACTGACCGTGGGGTGGCTGATCTTCAAAAGCCTGCCGGCGGCGCCGAGCGTGCCACTACGCGCGACTGCCAGGAAAATACGAACGTCACTCCAGTCCATCTTCACCCCGTTCAAAACCGTACCGTAACTGTGCAACATCGTCGATTGAGGAACAAGGTCGTTCGGAAGATAAGACTTTCCATTCTTCCACGAAAGGAGGTCAGAGATGGCTTTCACCACTCAATCCACAGCGGTTGCCCCGAGAATGACGACACCGCTGACTTTCGCGATGGCACTTGCCACAGGCGTCGCTGTCGCGAACATCTATTACAACCAACCGATGCTGAAGATCATGGCGCACGAGTTTCCTGGCGCTGCCAGCCTCGTGTCTCCCGTCACCCAGCTCGGATACGCCGCCGGCCTCTTTTTACTGGTTCCGCTCGGCGACATTGTTGAGCGTAAGCGTCTGATCGTCGGGCAGTTTGCTGTTCTCGCGGTCGCACTGCTGGCGCTTGCATTCGCTTCGGGCACGGCAACTGTGCTGATCGCTTCCGTGTTCGTAGGTTTCACGGCGACGGTGGCACAGCAGATTATCCCGTTTGCTGCTCATCTCGCTTCTCCCGATCGGCGCGGCGCAACGGTTGGCACGCTGATGTCCGGATTGCTGGGTGGGATCCTGTTGAGCCGAACCGTTGCCGGCTATATCGGCGGCGGCCTCGGCTGGCGCGAGATGTATATGATCGCCGTACCGGTGGCGATCCTCGGTGCCATCGGCATGTGGGCGGTTCTGCCGTCAGCGGCGCCATCGAGCCAGCTTCGCTATCCGGCGCTTCTCGCATCGATCCGCACGCTTTGGAAGGAGTTGCCGGAATTGCGTCGGGCGGCTTTCACTCAGGCGCTGTTGTTCGCTGGGTTCTCCGCCTTCTGGACTGTTTTGCCCTTCCGTCTGGCAGAACCTCAGTTTGGAATGGGCGCCGGCATGGCTGGCCTGTTCGGTATCGTCGGAGCGGTTGGTGTGATCGCGGCGCCGCTGGCAGGCAAGATCTCCGACCGACGCGGCCCTGCCATCGTCGTGAAGCTCGGGGCGATCATCTGCCTTCTGTCCTGGGCTCTGTTTGCGGCTTCGCCCACCATCACTGCTCTCGTCATCGGCGTCATAACCCTCGACTTCGGCATCCAGTCGGCGATGGTTTCGAACCAGTCGATTGTTTATTCTCTGCGTCCCGAGGCTCGCGCAAGGCTCAACACCGTCTTCATGGGTTCGATGTTCCTTGGTGGTGCCGCAGGTTCGGCGATCGGCACGGCTGCCTATAATCATTCCGGTTGGACGGCCGCGACGCTCGTCGCCTGCGCAGCCAGCGCGGTTGCCGTCGGTCTTCAGTTGAGCAGGCGGGCTCCTGAATGACCAAAGCGATGCGGCGGAGATGATCTCCGCCGCATCGTATCCTGCAAGTCGCCGCGATCGCGGATGCCCCGCCGCCTCGCGGCAGAGCCGGGTTGGCCCCTACACCTTGGTATAGGGGCGCTACGCTTAGGTCTCAGTTCTTCGAGACTGTATTCATTCTAAAATAATGCGGTCATTCACCGCTCATTTCCGTATCAGACATCCGATACGAACATCGAAAGCTCCACCTCATGGCGATATCTGCAACCGTGAACGGCAGGGCCGTTCAACTCGACGGTCCTCCGGACATGCCGCTTCTATGGGCTCTGCGAGATCTTCTTGGCATGACCGGAACAAAATTTGGCTGCGGTATCGGCCAATGCGGTGCCTGCACGGTGCAGGTCGACGGCAAACCGGTCAGGTCCTGCGTGCTGCCGATCGGCGAACTGGACGGCGCGATTACGACAATCGAAGGGATTGGCGAGACCGAGGAGGGGCGCAGAATCCAGAAAGCATGGCTTTCACTCGAAGTCGTGCAATGCGGATACTGTCAGTGCGGTCAGATCATGGCAGCATCGGCGCTGCTTGCGCGCGACCCGAAGCCGGATGATGCGGCAATCGATGCGGCCATGTCAGGCAATATCTGTCGTTGCTGCACCTATCCGCGCATCCGCGACGCGATCAAGGAGGCTTGATATGGGGCTCTTTGGATTGCTCGACGACAATCGTCTCCCGACTCTCGGTCGCCGGAAGTTTCTCGCTGGCAGTGCGCTGGTCATAGGTTTCGCCTTCGCCAACTCTGCGCGCGCGCTTGTACCCACAACAGGCCTCGGTCGCGCGGGTGCTCTCGATGCTGCGGCAACCGGGTTCGATGGTTTCGTACCGGATGGGTTCATACGCATCGGCACGGACGGGCAGATCGTTCTTGTCGTCCCGAGCGCGGAAATGGGCCAGGGGATTGCAACAACCGAGGCGATGTTGCTCGCCGAAGAACTGGAAGTCGGGCTGGATCAGGTGGAAGTCGCTCTCGCACCGGCCGATCCGACCGCGTACAATCAGTCTATTCTGAAGGGCCAGATTACCGGCGGATCGACCTCCGTGCGGGCATTCTACCTGCCTTTGAGACAAGCGGGCGCCGCCGCGCGCACCATGCTCGTCAATGCTGCCGCAGGTCTCTGGCAGGTTCCGGCCGCCGAATGCAGCGCAGCAAGAGCGGTCATCACCCATAACCCGACGGGGCGGGCAGCCTCTTATGCTTCGGTTGCCAAAGCCGCCCGTTCGCAGCCCGTCCCTAAGGATGTTCAGCTGAAGAAGCCGGGCGAGTTCAAGCTGATCGGCAAACCGCTGAAGCGGGTCGATACACCGGAGAAAGTCACCGGTGCGGCAAAGTTCGGCATCGATGTCATGGTCGAGGGTATGCGTTACGCCGCGATCACGATCTGTCCCACCATTGGCGGGAAGGTGAAATCCGTTGACGATACTGCGTCGCGGGCCTCGCCAGGCGTTGTTGATATTCTGCGGATCGAAGACGCCGTTGCGGTTGTCGGCGAGACCTATTGGGCCGCCAAGAAGGGCCTTGATCTGCTCGCGGTCGAATGGGACCTGGGACCGAACGCGGATATGTCCTCCGATGATTTGTGGGACGGGTTGCGCAATGCCAAGGCTACGCCGATCGTCGGCAAGGTGGTCGGAGATCCCGACATCGCCCTTGCTTCAGGCATTCGGATCGAATCCACCTATGAGCTTCCCTACCTTGCACATGCTGCTCTGGAGCCGATCAACACGACCATTCACATGCAAGGAGATCGCTGCGACATCTGGGTGAGCACCCAGGTGCCCGAAATCGCCAGGGTCGTTGCCGCGGAGATCCTCGGATTACCGATCGAAAAGGTGACGGTGCATCCGCATCTGATCGGCGGCGGTTTCGGGCGACGTCTTGCCGTCGACACGATCCAACAGGCAGCCCGGTTCGGCAAACTCGCAAATTATCCGGTGAAGATCATCTGGACCCGCGAGCAGGATATCATGCACGACTATTTCCGGCCCGCCTATTTCGACAGGGTCACGGCGACGCTTGATCCGAAAACGCGCCTTCCTTCTGCGTTCCATCATCGCACGACCGGCTCGACCGTCAGAACCTATTACGATCGAAAGCCCTGGCCGGAAGGCAAGCTCGATCCCGATACGCTCGGAGGGTCGGTCGACATGCCCTATGCAATCCCGAACGGGAAGTGGGAATGGGTTCGTCAGGACAGTCCGGTTTCGTTGAACTGGTGGCGCGGCGTGGGTGAGGGTCACAACGTCTTCGTCATCGAAAGCTTCATCGATGAGCTCGCGCTGGCGGCGGGCAAGGATCCGATCGAATATCGGCTTGCCATGCTGCAGAACAACCCGCGTGCCATTGCGGTGCTGAAGAAGGTCGCCGACGCCTCTGGCTGGGGGGGAAAGCTTTCGGCTCGGCGCGGGCGCGGGGTTTCCTTGCACCACAGTTTCGGAACTTTCGCTGCCCTGGTGATGGAAGTTGAAGTCGATCGCTACGGCGAGGTCTATCTCAGGAACGGGACGATCGCCGTCGATTGCGGTCAGCCGATCAATCCGGACGGCATCGTTGCCCAGACGACAGGCGGCACGTTGTTTGGCCTGTCGGCGGCACTCCACAACGGGGTGACCTTCAAGGATGGCCGCGTTCAGGAAAGCAATTTTCATGACTACCGGCAGATCCGCATGAACGAGGTGCCGCCTTTCCAGGTCTTTGTCATGCCCAGCACCGAAAACCCCGGCGGCCTTGGTGAAGTCGGGACCGTCTCGGCGCCGGCAGCGCTCACCAACGCGATTTACGCCGCGACCGGTGTGCGGCTGCGTTCGCTGCCGATCGACCGCAAACTCTTGATAGAGAAAGGGCATGGCGATGAGGTCGCCGGTGCCCGCTACCTGTCGAAGACGATCACCAGCCAGCGGGGAGTGGCACAATGAGATACTTGCCCAAATTCCTCTACGTCATTTCTGGCTTGGTCGTCGTCGTCGGGCTCGCGGCACTCGCCTTCTTTTTTTGGCCGCATCGACTGCCACAGGTGACCGCAAGCGCCTCTCAGCCGCATGGTTCGGAACTGATTGCACGCGGGAAATATCTGACCACCGCTGCCGACTGCGAAGCCTGTCACACCGCCCCCGGAGGCAAACCCTTCGCCGGTGGGCTCGCCTTCAAGCTTCCCTTCGGAACCATCTATTCGCCCAACATCACACCCGACACGAAGGATGGTGTCGGCTCCTGGTCGGATGCCGAGTTCGTCCGCGCGGTTCGCTTAGGTGTCGGCAGGCATGGTGAAGATCTCTACCCTGCCTTCCCCTACACATCATACGCACTGCTCTCGACCGACGACATCCTTGCCATCAAAGCCTATATCGAGACGCTAAAGCCCGTGTCCGGTTCGGCGCCTGAGAATGAGCTGGCCTTCCCGTTCAATCAACGCTGGACGCTGCGGTCGTGGAAGCTGCTCTTCATGCCTTGGGGGCCTCTTGAGCAGGATACGTCAAAGAGCGAGCAGTGGAACCAGGGCGCCTATCTCGTCGAGGCGCTGGCACATTGCGGCGAATGTCACACGCCGCGCGGCCTGATGTTCCAGCGCAAGCAGGGCGAGGCCCTGTCTGGCGGCGTCGTTGACGGCTGGAAGGCCTGGAACATCACCTCCGACAAGGAGACGGGTCTCGGCAAATGGTCGGACGAGGCGCTCGCCGCCTACCTGTCGAGGGGCTACGCGGCAGATCATGGTCCGGCTGCCGGGCCGATGCGGCAGGCAATAGATTTGAGCCTGAGCAAGCTGCCACAGTCTGATATCCAGGCGATTGTCACCTACCTGCGCACCGTTCCGGCGAAACCAGCAAGTTACGGAGGTCCGTCGGTCAACCCGGTCGCCCCTGCTGCCCAAGCGTCGAAACCATGGACACCGGACGAAGACGGCAACGCTGTTGGCAAACGAATATTCGAAGGTGCCTGCGCCAGCTGCCACGGCTTTGATGGCTCAGGCCAGAATATCGCCCGCGCAGCCTTGTCCGGCTCTCATTCCGTCAATGATCCGAGTGGCTCAAACCTTGTCAGGGTCATCCTGCAGGGGACCGTGGATCAAAGCGGAACGTCGACGACGGCGATGCCGGCATTCGCAAAAGGATACTCCGATGCAGAGATTGCCGCGCTGGCGAATTATGTGATCGGTCATTTCGGTGGCATGAAGGGACAGGTCACACCTAACGTCGTCTCGGCCGCTCGATAGACAGCCTACGGATGCTCGTGGCGAGCAGGCGCCCGGTTTCCAGAAGGGAACCGGGCGTTTTGCCATGGCTATCAATGAGGCCGGCTCGCCTTGCCTTTGCCTCGGTCGCTCAAACGCACCTCGAATTTGAATATTGCGACACAAAACGCCCTATCCATTGGCATATCTAGGCATAGCCCAATCTATACCTACGTTTAGTTGCGACCAAGTCTCCCAACCGCGAATGTCATGGCAGACGCTCCGACTACGAGTGTCACGCAATCGAGCAAGCATTGCTCGCCATCGAACCATTCACGCGAAGGAGAGCCTCGATGCTGGGTTTCAGCGCATTGGAACTTGCGCGACTACAATTCGCTTTCACCGTCTCGTTCCACATTATCTTCCCTGCCATTACGATCGGCCTAGCCAGCTATCTGGCCGTGCTTGAGGCACTGTGGCTGATCCGCCGAAATCCGGTTTACGTCGAGCTCTATCACTTCTGGTCGAAGATTTTCGCCGTCAATTTCGGCATGGGCGTCGTCTCGGGCCTCGTCATGGCTTATGAGTTCGGCACCAACTGGAGCGGCTTTTCGCAATTCGCCGGCGGCGTCACAGGCCCGCTCCTCACCTATGAAGTGCTGACGGCCTTCTTTCTTGAGGCGGGCTTTCTCGGCGTCATGCTTTTCGGCTGGAACAAAGTCGGCCCCGGCCTGCATATGTTCGCGACGGCCATGGTTGCCATCGGCACGCTGATCTCCACAACCTGGATCCTGGCGTCGAACAGCTGGATGCAGACCCCTCAGGGTTTCGAGATCATCGATGGCCGGGTCGTGCCGACCGACTGGCTGGCGGTGATCTTCAATCCTTCCTTCCCCTTCCGGCTGGCTCATATGACACTGGCAGCCTACCTCTCGACAGCACTGTTCGTCGCTGCTGCTGCAGCATGGCACCTGCTGCGGGGCCGCTCCACGCCGGCGATCCGGAAGATGTTTTCAATGGCGCTCTGGATGCTGCTTTTCGTTGCGCCGGTGCAGATGTTCGTCGGCGACGCCCATGGCCTCAACACACTCGAACACCAGCCCGCCAAGATCGCTGCGATCGAGGGGCATTGGGAGAATGATCCGAACGCCACCAGCCTCCCGCTGATCGCCTTCGGTATTCCCGACATGAAGGCCGAGGAGACGAAATACGCGATCGAGATCCCGTTCCTTGGAAGTTTGATCCTGACCCACAGCCTGCATGGCAAGATTCCCGGCTTGAAGGAATTCGCGCCTCAGGATCGCCCGAACTCGACGATCATCTTCTTCACCTTCCGCATCATGGTCGGTCTTGGCATGGCGATGCTCCTGCTCGGCGTCTGGGGTGCTTACCAGCGTTGGCGCGGCAAGCTGTTCGAAACCCGGCTCTTCCTGCTCTTCGCCCTCTGTATGGGGCCGACTGGGTTGATCGCGGTGCTGGCCGGCTGGATCACCACCGAGGTCGGGCGTCAGCCCTGGGTCGTCTACGGAATCCTGCGCACTCAGGATGCGGTCTCCAACCATTCGGTCCTGGCCCTCAGCGTTACGCTGGTCATGTTCATCGTCATGTATTTCCTCCTCTTTGGAACAGGCATCGGCTTCATGTTGAGGATGGTTGGCCAAGGTCCGGAAGAAGGCCGCGGCAGCATGGCGCCATCCCAGGATGGTCAGGTCCGTAGACCCGCAAGACCTTTTTCCGCCGCTCCCGACAATATCAATTCAACGCCGCTGCGCGAAACCACGGAGGTTTAAGATGGGTATCGATCTTCCCCTCATCTGGGCTGTCATCATCGCCTTCGGTGTTATGATGTATGTGATCATGGATGGTTTCGATCTCGGGATCGGCATCCTCTTCCCGTTCGTGTCCGATCGGCAGGAGCGGGACGCCATGGTCAACACCGTGGCGCCGGTCTGGGACGGCAACGAGACTTGGCTTGTTCTTGGCGGAGCCGCCATGTTTGCGGCCTTTCCGCTTGCCTACGGCTTCCTGCTCAGCGCGCTTTATCTGCCGCTGATGTTCATGCTCGCCGGCCTGATCTGGCGTGGCGTTTCCTTCGAGTTCCGCTTCAAAGCGGCCGATCGCCACAAGCCTTTCTGGGACAAGGCATTCGCCGGTGGTTCTTATGTCGCGACCTTCTCGCAGGGCGTGGCGCTCGGCGCATTCATCAACGGTTTCGAGCTTGACGGTACGACATTCACCGGCACGGCGCTGGATTGTTTCACGCCATTCAGCATTTTCACCGGCTTTGCCCTCATGGTCGCCTATGCGCTTCTCGGCTCGACCTGGCTCATCATGAAGACGACCGATGACCTGCAGCGCCGCATGCGCGATCTGGCCCAATGGATCTCGATTGCCCTGCTCGTGGCCATCATCATCGTCAGCATCTGGACCCCGATCATGCATCCGCAGGTGGCGGCGCGCTGGCTGAGTCTTCCCAACCTCTTCTTCTTCGCGCCTGTGCCGCTTCTGGTTTTGGGGGTGACCTGGCTTCATCTGCGTGTCCTGCGCAGCCGCGCGGTCCATGTTGCCCCCTTCATCCTCGCGCTGATCATGATCTTCCTTGGCTACACCGGCCTCGCAATCAGCATGTGGCCCTATGTGATACCGCCCTCGATCACGATCTGGGCGGCAGCGTCGACGCCGGAAAGCATGGGCTTCGCGCTGGTCGGAACGCTGCTGATCATTCCGATCATCCTCGTCTACACGTCCTGGTCCTATTACGTGTTTCGCGGCAAGCAGGCTGTGGGTGAGGGGTATCACTGATGGCGTTCCGGAGCCTCGCTCACGGTCCCGCCAAACGGGTCGGATGGTTGGTCGCCATCTGGTGCCTGTCGGTGATCGGTCTCGGCGTCTTCGCCATGATCTTCCGCTTCATCATGTCCCTGGCGGGACTGACCGAATAGGCCCGCCAGCTTCATTCAATCCAACCAATTCCAGCTTTGAACACTGCCATTGAGGCTGTTCGCCTTCGCAACTGACGCAGTCAGCGATCCATCAAGGAGAGTACCATGAGCAAGAAAGCAGCAGACGTCATCACCGAGATCCTTCACGCCGCCGGCGTGCGCCGCATCTATGGCGTCGTTGGCGACAGTCTGAACGGGCTGACCGAATCCCTGCGCGTTCGCAAGGATATCGAATGGGTCCACACAAGGCATGAAGAGACCGCAGCCTTTGCCGCCGGCGCCGAAGCGCATCTGACCGGCGAGCTTGCCGTCTGCGCCGGTAGCTGCGGACCGGGCAACCTGCACCTGATCAATGGTCTCTTCGATTGCCACCGTTCTCGTGTTCCGGTGCTTGCCATCGCCGCTCAGATCCCTTCGGCGGAGGTCGGACGCGGCTATTTCCAGGAAACCCATCCGGATCAGCTATTCCGTGAGTGCAGCCATTTCTGCGAGATGGTGAGCCACCCGGATCAGCTTCCCGGTGTTCTGGAATCGGCGATCCGCGCAGCCGTCGGCAAGCGTGGCGTGGCGGTGATCGTCATTCCAGGCGATGTGGCGCTGTCCGAGTTCACGGGCAAGATCTCCCAACCGGCGGCATTCGCTCTGCCGCAGCCGACAGTCACGCCCCAGCCCAGCGAGATCGTCCAGTTTGCCGACATTCTCAACAGCAGCTCCAAGACGACGCTGTTCTGCGGCCGCGGCTGCCAGGGCGCCCATGCCGAGCTTCTGAAGCTGGCCGAGAAACTAAAGGCTCCGATCGTCCATGCACTTGGCGGCAAGGAACATGTCGAATGGGACAATCCGTTTGATGTCGGCATGACCGGCCTTATCGGCTTTTCTTCCGGTTACGCCGCCATGCAGGATTGCGACACGCTCGTCATGCTGGGCACGGACTTTCCCTATCGCCAGTTCTTCCCCGCACATGCAAAGGTCGTCCAGGTAGATCTGCGTCCGGAAAATCTCGGGCGCCGTGTCCCCCTCGACCTCGCCCTTGTCGGCGACGTCAAGTCGACGATCGAGGCCGTTCTTCCGTTGGTCGAGGCCAACCCGAACACGTCGTATCTCGACTTCTGCAAGAAGCGGTATGTGAAGGCGCGGGCCGGACTCGATGAGCTGGCCACCGGCAAGGCGGGTCGGACGATCCATCCGCAATATCTGGCCAAGCTCGTTAGCGACCATGCGAGCGAAGACGCCGTCTTCACCTTCGACGTCGGCACGCCAACCATCTGGGCCGCGCGCTATCTGAAGATGAACGGCAAGCGCCGGATCATCGGTTCTCTCGCCCACGGTTCCATGGCCAACGCCATGCCGCAGGCAATCGGCGCGCAGTCCGCTTATCCCGGCCGTCAGATCATTAGCCTGTCCGGCGATGGCGGCTTCTCCATGCTGATGGGCGATTTCCTGACACTGGTGCAGCAGGATCTGCCGGTCAAGGTCATCATCTTCAACAACTCGACCCTCGGCTTCGTGGCCATGGAAATGAAGGCGTCCGGCTTCCTTGAAACGGGGACCACGCTGAAGAACCCGAACTTTGCCGATTTCGCCCGGTCGGTCGGAGTCCATGCGCTTCGGGTCGAGGATCCTTCGGAACTTGAAGGGGCGATCAAGGACATCCTGGCGCATGATGGACCGGCGCTGCTCGACGTCGTCACCAATACCCAGGAACTGTCCATGCCGCCGCAGATCAAGGCGGAACAAGTGAAGGGCTTCAGTCTCTGGGCCCTGAAGACGGTGATGAACGGTCGCGGCGACGAACTGGTCGACTTGACGCTGTCGAACTTCCTAGAGCGCTGACATGATCCTTGAAGCTGCACTTGAACGCCTGGTCAAGATCGGAACGTTGACCGTGACCTTTCCCGATGGATAGGTGAAAGCCTTCGGCACGGGAGAGGAGCCGCGTGCCTCTCTTGCAATCCGGAGCACACTGGCCCAGCGCCGGCTGGCAAGAAACCCGGCGCTTGCGCTCGGCGAGGCCTATATGGACGGAGAAATCGAGTTCGGAGACGCGACCTCTTCGGCACGCTCGATTTCCTCGCCATGAACTCGATGGAGGGCGGCAGCCATCCCTTCGACAAGCTGATGGAGAAGGTCCGCCGGCTGCGTCGCAGTCTCGACCAGTTCAACACGACCGGGCGCTCCAGGCGCAATGTCGCCCATCATTACGACCTCGACGATCGCCTCTATTCGGTCATGCTCGATCATGACCGGCAATATTCCTGCGCCTATTTCCCCGACGGGGACGAGACGCTGGAAGACGCCCAGCTGAAGAAAAAGGTCCACATCGCCTCCAAGCTCATGCTGGACCGGCCGGGTCTTGAGGTTCTGGATATAGGTTGCGGTTGGGGCGGCATGGCCCTGTTCCTGGCAAGGGAATACGGCGCCCGCGTAACGGGGCTGACCCTTTCCCAGGAACAGCTTTCCGTGGCTCGTCGACGGGCCATCGAGGAGGGTTTGAGCGATCTCGTCTCCTTCGAACTGATTGACTACCGCAACTGGGATCACAAGGTCGACCGGATCGTGTCAGTCGACATGTTCGAACATGTCGGCATCAATCACTACAAGACCTTTTTCGACAAGGTGAAGTCGCTTCTGCGCGACGACGGTGTGGCGGTGATCCATGCGATCGGGCGGGCAGACGGGCCGGGTAGCACCAACCCCTGGATCACTAAATACATCTTCCCCGGCGGTTACTCGCCGGCAGTGTCGGAAGTCATGTCGGTGGTGGAGAAGTCGGGCCTATGGGCAACGGATATTGAAATCCTGCGCCTGCATTATGCCAGGACGCTTGAGCTGTGGCGCGAGCGTTTTGACCGGCATCGTGCCGCCCTGACGACGGTTTATGATGAACGGTTCTGCCGGATGTTCGAGTTCTATCTCGTCGGATCGGAACTTGCTTTCCGCCGCTGGGGTCACATGAACTGGCAGATTCAGCTGACGAAAGATGTTGCAACAGTGCCTTTGGCTCGCGACTATATGGCGGCAGCGGAACGGCGAAAATTAGCGTCCATGACATCACAGGATGCGACGCCGATACATGCGGTGCCATTGAGAGCCAGCCATGGGCGCGCAGAGCAGATAGCTCAATAAGCGAAACAGGGGAAGGAATCCTATTTGGATTCATTCCTTGCGACCTTTGGCGGGTGGCATTTTGGCGACCGCCAAAGGTCTTTACTGCGGAAGAAGGGCGCTCATTCCCGAACACAGCTCGATCGTCTCCAGCCGACCCAAAATAGAATAACGTGAGAAGCAGGCCATCCACCCCACCTTCAATGTCGGGGCCAGAACCAAATTCGTGTTTACCTGCCCCTGCCGACTTGGATCCGCCTATTCGGCAGCTGTCTGGCCGCCGTTGGGGGGGGCTTGTGTCAAAGGAAGGCGGAAGATCATAGTTGTGCCTGCAGCATTCGAGCTTCCGACGCCAAGGCTGCCGCCGTGGACTTCTGCAATCGTCTTGCAAATTGCAAGCCCCATGCCCAGACCCTTGTCCTTGGTCGTAAAGAACGGGTCGAATATTGACTCACGTGCGGAAGCCGGAATTCCGGTACCCGTATCTGTGACAGCTAGAACAACGAATGCATCGCGTATCTCGCTTTCAATCTTCAGTCGGCGCCCGTCCGCGCGAGGGTCCATTGCGTCGATTGCGTTGGTCATCAGGTTGAGAACTACCTGCTGGATCTGGATCGGGTCGGCAAAAAGCTGCCCGCCTTCAATCAGGTTGCAGTCAATCTCGACGCCTTTTGTTCGCTCGTCTGTCTCTACAACCGACAACACGTCGTTTACCACGTCTTTGATGTCGATAAACTCGAGGTTGGCGGGGGCCTGTTTTACCAGAGCACGCAGGGCCGATATGATATTGCTCGCCCGTACACCTGATTGTTCGATTTTACTAAAATTCGTTATCGCATTTTCGATCTGTGGGGTCGGCTGCTTCAGCCAGCGAATGCCCGAGTGCGCGAACGTTACGATGGCTGACAGCGGTTGGTTCACCTCATGAACGATCGAAGCAGCCATGCTGCCAAGAACTGTAACATGTGAGTTTTTGATCAATTCTGCGCGCGCACTGACAAGCGCGGTTTCGCGGAATTCCCGGGCGGTATTGCCACGCAATTGTTCGTGCAATTGTGCTTTGAGACGAAGGGATTCGGTCGTTGCGATAGCGAAGAGTTCGATCGCCTGTTCGATCTCGAGCGAGAATGCATCGCTCATGGCGTTGTTCTCGAGATACAGTACCCCTATCACTCTGTCCTTATCCATCAACGGAACGCAGAGTAATGAACGCGCAGGGCATTCGCGCAGGCTCTCGGCGTGGATATCGCCAGCTTCGGTCACCGCGTTGCCGTAGCGCAGACTATGTGCAGATTTCACGACCATGTTGATGATGGATACCGGGGCCATCTCGCCAGTCATGAGGCAGGGCTCGGTGGTGAAGCTCGTCATGCCGTCGCGAAACCGTGTGCTGGCAACGATAGACAACTGAACCCCATCCACGGCGATCAGTTGTCCGCGCATTGCGCCGGAATAGTCTATGGCTGCGGCAACCAGGTCGTTGATCAGCGAATCGGCACGCTCGATCGGTGGAATGCTCTGTTCGGGCAGTTCGACATCGACGGGCACGGAGAATATGTTTGCGAATTCGGTGCGCAGCCGATCTGCCTGTTGCTCTGCACCCCACTTATGGAAATTCTCCTGGGCGTGGCGGATATGGCCAAATGCGGAGAAGGAGAGGCCGATCTCAAGAGCCAGGCGACCTGCACGCTCGTGGACGAGGGCAAGCTCGTGCAGAAAGCCTGCCGCCTTTGCGGCATTGATGGACAGCTCGTACTGACGTAACGCCTCAATCGTGTCGCCCGAGGCACGGGCTGCTTCTGCATTGATGAAGGCAAGCTTGTTGGCGAAGGTGGTCGGGTTCTGCTCTGCGAGGAGGCGAAGAATATCCAGCCCTGCTGAATTGGGTCTTCCGCTTCCGAGCATCTGCTCGCACAATGCCGTGTAGAAATGAAGGTCTGCAAGGTGGATATGTGCCGGCGTTGTCCATTTCCATGTGCGCGCCTCTGAAAATGACTCCGCAGCAGCTGCCAACTTCCCGTTGTAGAATTGGGAAATCCCTTCAAACAAATGACCCCAGAAGATCAGCGGCGACATCTGAGAAGCGGCGTCTGCCGTCGCGATTGCCAAGATCGTTCCACGCTCTACGGCGCGGTCTTTCAAACTGTCTACAAGGGCGAGCTGAACCCGAAGGATTCGCACGACCTCCTCGAACCCGACGCTTCTCGCCATGGCAATCCCGCGATTGGCCTCGTTGCTGACCACAGACAGCGGCGCTCCCATGGCGAGCAGATCTGACACGATATGGTTCGTCGCGTAGCAGGCCATGCTGATATCGCCGCTGTTCTTGCCATGCTCAAACGCTTCCTTGGCGCGCGAAAGCGCATAAGAAAGTGGCTGCAGCCACACGGAAACCTGGTCCAAAGCAACAAGGGCCGAGGTTCGATATGCCTGGAAAGAATGAGCATGAGAAAGCGTCACAGCAGCTTCGGCCATGGCCAGAGCGCTGTCGAAGTCGCGGTAGTCACTGGCGATGCATACGCCGCACCATGCCAGACCGTAGCATGTCGCTTCGCTCACACCGTGAGCAGCGGATAGCTCGACAATCTTTGCGGTATGAAGGAATTTGAGGCCATCGTCGGAGAAAAATGAAGACTGCAACGTCGCGAGGAGATCCATGGCGACGATGATGGTTTCATCCGTTAGGGGAGGCTGCGCAGAAATCGCGGGGAAATTGAGCGCCTCGATCGCAGAATAAACAGCGCTGCGGGCACATTCCAGCTCTGAAGGGGACGGTTTCCTTGTAAGTTTGATATCGAGTAGATCCAAACCGACCAGTGCAATGTCCATTGCCTGCTCGAATTGCCCGCGCAGGATCAATACCGCCGCGCGCAGACGAGCGGCTCGAGCGCGCTCATGCGTCGAGTTCGCATGGGCGATCAGTCGCTCCAATTCGCTGTCGTCAATCGCGGCACCATCGCGCTCAACTAGGATGGCGCAGCGCAGCTCTGCGAATTCCCAATGATACCGATCCGAGGCATCCAGGAACGAAACGAGTTCTATCCCCTTTTCCGCGTAGCGCAGAGCGCCTTCGAGCGACCCCACCGCCTTGGCGATCTTGGCTGCCTTGTCGAGGACGGCAAGAGCTGGGACGAGGCCTTCAAGGAGGAGCGGGTGATGTTTTGCCTTGACGATCTGCTCCGCTGCAGCCAGCTGCTGGTCGGTCGCAGATGCATTGAGTGTGAACATTGCTCTGGCAATCTTGGCATGCCGCTCGGTACGTTCATCTTTGTTCAAGCTTGCGCGAATGTGCTCGCGAACCGCATCGTGCGAAAACTGCCATGCGTCGCCCTCCGTTTTGAAAAGGCCTAGCAGTAAAGCAGGCTCGATCAAGCGGTGAAGGTCCTCGATGTCGATGGAGGTCGCCGAGGTCAAAAGTGCGTTGGTGCCTGTGAACCCAATACAGGCGGCAGATTGCAGGACATTTCGTGTCGTGTCCGGCAACTCCGTGATGATGCGGGTCAAAAGCGCGTCGAGGCTCCAGTTTTTCTGGTGAGAAACGAACTGGGCGAGGTCAGGAGCTGTTTCGGCTCGATCCAGGACATTCAATATCAATTGGATGTGAAACGGATTGCCGGCCGCGACCGACTGGACCAAACGGGCGAGCGGCCCCGTCGTTTCTCCGAATCGCTTCGAAGACACCAGTCCTTCCACAGCTTCATACGCTAATGTCTTAAGGACTATGTCCGTGACGCGCACAGCGGTGTCGCCGAGGAAGCTCGCCAGACCCGTGTCGCCGAAGTCAGTCCGGTCGTCGTTTCGATAGGTACCGATCACCAGAATGTCCCGGAATCCACGTTCCGAAAGCGCGCGCATCAATTGCATCGAGCTTTCGTCGAGCCAGTGGAGATCGTCTATCAGAAGGACCAGTGGAGATTTGGGGGATGTGCTGGACTGTATGGCTTCAATAAGCCGGTCTTTGACCCGATTTACGGGACCAAGTGTGCTTGCATCACGAACAGATGCGATCTCTTCCAGTTCGTGGGACGAAAGTAGCCGAGCGAGAGCCTTGAGGACAGCACTATATGGAACATGCCGAAACGCCTCGTCCGCCTTGCCGATAGCATGCCTAATCGTGTGGTGAGCGGTAAGAAATGCATTGACCACCGAGGTCTTGCCGTAACCGGCGGCACCGCCGATCAAGACGATCTCGCCATATCCGCTCTGGATCACGCGTTCATAGGCCTGGCGAAGGAGTTCGAGTTCAGCTTCCCGACCAAAAATCTGTCGGTTTCCAAAAGCGTAGTTCATGATGTACCGCCGAGGGTTCGCTTGCGAACGACACGAAGAGCATCGGGGTCAGGCGCTGTCAAAACGATTCTGCAGTGCAGCAAATCTTTAGGTGATCAATATTCAAAATACATGCATTTTAGACAATACGGAGGGATTTTAGTGGGTTAGCCTGCGGAGGTCGATCAAGGGTCGCTCTGCAGCTGCACGGTTGGCGTCTTCGATAGTATCAATATCGAATGTGGCGGCGCTTGCTATGTCGCACAACTGCTGTGCGACTGAGGATTGACGCAAGATATCCTGCGCGCCCACGTCGCCGTCAAGATCTTTCATATTCGAGAAAAGTGATTTAGGTACAATCACTGGATGGCCAGGCCTTTTGCCATTGCTCGCGCGAGTGATCACCCTCGCCGTTTTCCCGAATGTCGCGAGTCTGGCTGCGCTCACGTCTGCAAGGACCGACAGTTCCAAGGATTGGCATCCTTGGTCGGCCCAAACAACCCGATGGGTGCTTTGATCTTACGAATAGCTTCGTCAGAGAAGCCTTCCGCCAGCAGCTACTCGCGACGCTTCTTATGGGTTCTGCTGCTTCCGAGTGCGCCAAGATAAAAAGCCTGTGAGGCGAGCGCTTTCGTCAGGATGGGCATTTCAGCATCGAGGTCGTGATGTAGAAGTGCCACAGCGGTATGAGATGAGCGTCAATCAGGCTGTCGAGCTTATAATACTGGGTGGGTTGGAGCAGCACCACATCGAGCTCCGCTGCTGCGCCCAAACGGCTGACCGTTAGCGCCTCGATTGAGTTGCTTGAGATGATTAGCCTCAATGCTGGGCGATATATGGTGACGAAGTCGTTTCCGATCCATCCCGACCGTGTTGGGGACTCACAAACAAGGAGTTGTTGTGTCGCGGCAATGTAGCGTATCGCCACCTCTCTGCGATCAGCCAAACTATCGAGCGCGTATCGCAACGGGGTTACGTCGCGCAATATGTGAATCGAGACGCTTATGCCTCCCCCGCAAGGAAGTACGATATCGAAGAATGGAGATCCCATGCCGAAGCGCACGTTGCGGTCTTCTCCCCAAGCCATGGCATCCAGGGCCTCAGCTGCGACAGCTGCCTCGATGCATCCACCCGAGACATGGCCGCAAAAGCTGCCATCCTCGCAAATGGCAATCTGCGCGCCGTGAGCGCGCGCAGCGCCACCCCTGATCTCCACGGGGGTTGCAAGGGCTACTCGGCAGACGGCAAATGCCTCAACCGCGAACCTCAGTATTTCGACAGGATCGTCGCTCAGCTTCGAACGGTGCGGGGTTGCAAGCAAGCTGTCGTTGTTCATCAGCACAGAGCTTCACCCTTCATGGGTCATGGCGGGCACGAGAGTGGTTCGCTCGCATTGTTCGAATACGCACTGCGTCGAGCAGCAATGTGATGACAGCCAGTACCGCTATGAGGGCCACCCCTGCAACAACAGCGTTTGCCAGCCCTGCAGTAGTCGCGATACGCCCGAGTGAAAGGGCGACTACCGCTTGGGCGAGATATGCGACAAGGAATAATGCAGACAGGGTCGCTGCTCGATGCGTTTTCGGGGCTCCTTCATTGATCAAGGACAGCCCTCCCAAGAGCAGAAGGCTATAGGCCACTCCAGCCCCAATTTGAGCGGAGGCGAAGACAATGAGGAGTTGCTCCTCTGCGGCGATAGCCAGACAGCCCACCGAAAGCAGCCCGATGACAGCTCCGATCCGCAATACGCTGCCTGGAGACCTACCGCGGACGGGAGCGGTTGCAAAGGCAGACGATACCGCAAAGATCGTGATAATCCCTCCGTTCATCAACGCGTTTGTCGAAGCGACCACGTCATGTGCAACCTGAGCACCAAGGGAGAGCGTCATTGCGCCCAACACATAGGCGGTTGTGACCGCAGCAGTGGCCGATACAAACGGTGCAAAGAACCCATTGGGGATAGACGGAATGCCTGGTCGCCACTTTCCATGAGGTCGCGATGCTGTGCGATTTGGCAAATGCCAGGTTGCGATCGTAACAAGCACCAGGATGCCGGTCAGGACTGCAAAGTTCAGCCGGGAAGGGAAGGGGGCGTATTGGATCAAGGCGCCGCCGACGAGCGCCGCGCCCGACATGCCGATCGCTTGCGCGACCGCCGTGACGCTTCCTGCCTGCTTGAGCTTGTCGGGGGCGCTGAACTCTAGAACAGCCGCGGCCGAGGGGCCGGCCGATAGACCGACACCTATCCCCATGAACGCTCGCCCAACAAAGATCCAGTCGATGTCAGGCGCGATCGCAAAGATCAACGATCCGATCGTCGACGCAAAGAGACCAATCAACATGGTTTCTCGGCGACCGATATAGTCCGAGAGATTGCCGAAAAGCACGAGGACCAAAACGACGAACACCGGATAGACCGCGAAAATTGCGGTCGTCGAAAAGGTCGAGAGGCCCCACTCATGCGCGTATATCGGATATGTCAAAACCGGAGCGGCGCTCGTCCAGATCGTGTGGGCGACAACGGCAGCAGCGGTCAGGAAACTTGCCTGCCGCCCAAATATCTTACGTCTCATCGGGTGACCTCCGGCACACGGCGAAGCCGGAAAGCAGAGCCTAGGCGCTCGGCGCGCCCGACCCCGGGATATCGCCATCGAAATCCGAGGAGCTTTGCCCGCTCTTCTTCCGCCTGATTAAGGATTTGGCGTCGCGTGGTAGCCGCCTGTCCCGCATCAATGTCAAAGCCAAAGCTCCAATCGGGATGTTCGAATGAAACAACGTCGCTGGCCACCGCATCGCCTGTCACGATGAGCGGCACGTCGCTTTCGAGAATCACCGCGATGTGACCTGGAGTATGGCCGCATGAGCTGAGAACTCGCAATCCAGGTATGATCTCGTCACCATCTTCAACCAGCGTCACGCGCCCGAGGATCGCGGAAAGAGTTTTTCGCATGTGGGCCCGGCTCATACGCTCATATTCTGTTGTCGGTTCATCGTTGTCCGTCATCCAGAATGACCACTCGGCTTCGCTCATCACATAGCGGGCATTTGCATACCGCAGTGACCCGTCCGGCCGCACAAGGCCCCAGATGTGACAAGGATGGGCATGCGTAAGAACGACAAGGCTGATGTCGGTCGCATGGACGCCAATCGCTTCCAGATTGGCTTCCAGAAACCCTGTGTGCTCGCTTTTTCTTTCGCCGGCACCGACGTCGACGAGGATCATCTCATCCGCGGTCACGGGGAAAGGTATGTTTGATGGTGCAAGACAAATCTCGTCGAAGCCACTGTCCTCACATTGACATCCGTCCGAAGCTGTATGAACGTTTTCCGCCAAAGGTCCGAAATCGGAGCTTTCAGCTGGTGCGTCCGAGAGGACGGTGACGTCAAATGCACCATCGCGGAAGCTGTAAAAATCTCTCGTCGATGTCATGACTATTCCAATCTGTTCGATAAGGCACAGATCGGGTGTCTGAAGTGCGAATGGAACTGACGATTCCGGACAGTCAAAGTTCAAAAGTGAACCGGACATCCTGTGCGATGATCGGTGGAGCGTCATTCACCGTGAAGCGTCCCGAGAGCCTCATTGGCGATCGCCGAGGCACTGATTGCGGCAGGGAAGCCGCCATAGAAGGCGAGATGGGTGATTGCTTCACTGATTTCCTTCTTGCTCAGTCCGTTTTCGACGGCGCGGCGAAGATGCGAGGCGAGCTCGTTCGGCCGGTACATCACCACAAGGGCAGCGACAGTGATCAAGCTGCGGTCACGCTTTGAAAGGCCGTCACGTTCCCAAACTTTGGAAAACAGAGGGTCATCGACAAAATCGGCGAGCGCTGGCGTGAAGGCTCTGGCCCTATCACGGGGGCGGATTTGGTCGGGCATCTGATTGTCTCCAGGGGATTGGGGCATTCCATGACAATACTGATCGCCATCCCGATGGCCCATCGCGCAAAAGTCTGGTCTGACCAGACCTTTGTATAGGTGACGGCCGCAGTTGAGGCCGCTAACCTAGCTCCACAGTCGCTGATCTGCGATGGCGTTGGCGGCATGGCGGACAGACGGGACAATTGGATGGGCTTCGCGCAGGCAGAATTTCAGACGGCACGTCATGGAGAAATCCCGACGCCCCGGCTTCCGACCCCAGTTGCAAAGGCCGGCCCGCTCTTTTTCAGCCTTAACAGCTATACCAAGATGCGAGGCTTCTCTAACGCGACGCTGGCGCAGGCGGGAATGTTGCTGCTCCCCATGAAGTTCAATGATGCATCGGATCGGTTCGATGCCATTGAATGGGGGCATTGCTTTCATCTGATCGCGCAAAAGCTGCACGCGCGCGAGTCTTCGCCTTTCGAATTGGGAATGTCACCGGGCATATCGTTTGTATTCGACGCTTGTGGTGATGTGGAAATCATAGACAAGCCCCCCGTGGCAACCGCATCTGACAAGCTGAAACGCCAAGCCAGACACAATGCCGGCAGCAAGCCGGAGCTTGTGGTCCATCTTGTGTCGTCGCTTCGTCGCGAACATCTCGTCCGCGGAAAGGACACACTTTTGCTTCCTTGCCTCGAACCAGCGCAGGGTCGCGGCGGCTCAGTGGCGGATTTCCTTCGCGCCGACGGATGCTGGGCGCTTCCCTCTACGGTCCTGTGCCGAGAAATCGCCTCGCGAATACAGGCGTTCTGCTGACGGGCCTTGGGGTAGGCTAGAGGGAAGGGCGGTAGCTCGTCGCCACCGCCCCGCGGCAATCAATCCCAGGGGAGGTTCTGTCGCAAACTTTTGGAAAGGTTGCGGAAACAGCTATCGCTGAACATAGTTATGCTGCGATTGCGGCGAATTGCTGAAATGCGGATTGGCCACTTGTTGGAAATTGCCGCTTGCGGATCATATGCGCCACTTCGATGCCATCCAGTGTTGCTGACGCAGACTGATAGGATTTGAAGCCTTTCATCGGACGTGTCAGCTTCTTAATAAACCGGTGGTCTTGCTCGATCATGTTGTTGAGGTATTTGACCTACAGGATCTCGATCAGCCAGAACCATCCCTGCAACAGCAGCAGTCAGTTAATGTTTTGCAAACCTGCCAGGTTCGCACCGCTCTTGTCGATGACGACCTTTTCAGGCCAGCCGTTGTTCTCGATCGTGCGGGCGAAGAAGGCGCTGGCCGCAGCCTCATCGCGGTGTTCAGACAGCATGAAATCAAGGGTTTTGCCGAATTTGTCGACAGCCCGATAGAAATAGGTCCATTTGCCTTTGACCTGGATATAGGTCTCGTCCATCCGCCAGGAACTGCTGGTAGCAGATTTCTGGCGCTGGGCCCGGCCGGCAATCAAGGGCGAATATTTCACAACCCATCTGTTCAGCGTCGCGTCGTCAACGACAACACCACGCTAAGCCATGATCTCTTCTAAATCACGATAGGAGACCGCATATCTGATGTAGAAAAACACCGCGTATAAGATCACGTCTTTCGGGTAGTGACTGCCTTTGAAATCGATCATGATCGGGGAACTCAACAATGCCTGCTCATCTTCAACTCAGATCTATGGCATGACCATACAGGTTGCAAATCCGGTGAAAAGTTTGCGACAGAACCTCTCACAAAGGGCTGAACAATCGGGCGGAGAATTCCCATCAACCCATCAGACGGCGTGAGCGGATCATGAAACGCTTCAAATCATCACGACAGCTTCAACGCTTCGTTTCCATCCACGACCCGATCGCCAACCTATTTCTTGTTCCGCGCCACGACACTCCTTCTGCCCATTGTCGCGAGCTGCGAGCGGCCGCGATGCAGATGTGGAGCGAGATCGCCCATCTGTAGGTCGCTTGATCACAGACCTCGTGCCGCACTTTAACCCGAGACCGATAACTTTACAGTGCCCGGCATCGCCCATTCCTCAAGCCAGCATGGAACCGGTCTCGATGAACCGCTGGTGCCAGGATAGTGCTTCGCCCAGTAATGACGGTGACTGCTGGCCATAGGAATGTTCCTTGGCTCGCCGGAAATAATCGAGCAGTGCCGGTTTGTAGTCGGGATGCGAGCAGTTCCTGATGATCACTTCGGCACGCTGCTTGGGCGAAAGGCCGCGCAGGTCGGCCAGCCCCTGCTCGGTGACGATTACCTGCACGTCCTGGGTGATGTGATCCACGTGGCTTGCCTGCGGCACGATTGCGGAAATCTTCCCGCCCTTGGCCGTCGAGGGCGTCATGAAGATGGAAACATAGGCGTTGCGTGCAAAATCGCCTGACCCGCCGATGCCATTCTGGATCCGCGACCCCATGATGTGCGTGGAATTGACATTGCCGTAAATGTCGGCCTCGATCAGCCCATTCATCGCGATACAGCCCAGACGCCGGATCAGCTCCGGATGATTGCTGATTTCCTGGGGGCGAAGGATCATCTTGTCGCGGAAGCGCGCCATGTCGCCATTGAGCCGTGCTGCAGCCTCGGGGCTCAGCGAAAACGCCGTGGCGGAAGCCATGCGAAGTTTGCCCGCCTCTAGCAGGTCCAGCATGCCGTCCTGGATCACCTCCGTGTAGGCGGTCATGTCCTCAAACGGCGCATCAAAAAGACCGCCGAGCACGGCGTTGGCAATGTTGCCGACACCCGACTGGATTGGAAGCAGGGAGGCGGGAAGCCTCCCCTTTGCCACCTCATGACGAAAGAATTCCAGCAGATGCCCGGCGATGGACCGCGCCGCCTCGTCCGGCAGCGCGAAAGGAAGGTTACGGTCCGGCGCGTGGGTCTCGACGATTGCGACGATCTTTTGAGGGTCGCAGCGGAAGTACGGCTCGCCGATGCGCTGGTCGGGGCGAACGAGTGGGATGGGGCGGCGGTCGGGCGGCAATGCGGTGCCGTAGTAAATATCGTGCATGCCTTCGAGGGCCGCATTCTGCCAGTTGTTGACCTCGAGGATCACCTGGTGCGCGCGATCGAGCCAAGTCTTATTATTGCCAACCGAGGAAGACGGGATAAGCGAGCCGTCGGGCCTGATCCCGGTCACTTCGATCACTGCCGTATCGAGCGGTCCGAGAAAGCCTTGCCACGCCATGGGTGCGACCTGGCTCAGGTGCATGTCAAAATACTCCATCTCGCCGCGATTGATCATTTCACGGGCGACCGGATCGGAATTATATGGCAAGCGAAACTCTATGCCGTCGGCCGTGGCAAGGGCGCCGTCCAGTTCTGGTCCGGTTGAAGCGCCGGTCCAGACGCGTACCCGGAAAGGGTTGCCGGCTGCATGCTCGGCTTCGATCCGCCTGGCCAATGCGAGGGGGACGGCTTTGGGATAACCGGAGCCCGTAAAGCCACTCATTCCCACGGTACTTCCCGAAGTGATGAATGAAGCTGCGTGCTCCGCACTCGTGATCTTGGCGCGCAATCTGTCGCAGCCGATGCGTTGGCGATCCACCGTTCCTATCTCCCTTTTCATATCAATTCGCTCGTCGTCGCTTGCCGGCCGCAACTGGCCGAACGATTGTCGGCCAGTTGATAGGTCTTTACTCCAATGAGCATGACCTGTTAGCGACCCAATCACAGATCAAATACCATCCCTCTAGCGGCGTCACCTTGTTCCAAGTCAAGGCAGATTGGTTGACGGTGTTTCCAGCCTGATGACTTTCGGTATTGAGGGTGCGCTCGACGGTCTTCTCCAACGCTTTCGTCAAGGTCAGCTCCAGCGTTCGGATCGCAAGGTCCGCCGCCGCTCGCCAACACGACTGTCGTCGTTCGTTCATCGGAATAATTTATAAGGACGGTGTCAACCGTGGGGGGTGCCATGCAAGTCGATATGTCCGACCTCGACCAACTTCAAAGCGCGTACAAAGCAGCCGTAGGGGAGTGGATCGCGGCGATAAAGCAGGAGGAGGAACTGGCCTCGGTCAACCACTCTGTCGCAGACGTCGACAAATGGGAGGCGGCGCATTTCAAGGAGGATGACGTGCGCGGCAAGGCGCTTCCCTCGAATCTCAAGATTGCGACCGCTCCGAAAGGTGTCGATGTTCAAAATGAAGTCGGCTTTTACACGGCCAGGTACGAGAAAGAAGACGACCGCCTTGTCGTTCACCGCCGCCTGGTCCTGAAAGCCAGAGAACTGAAAGCCGCGGACTACATGGATCTTGAGAGGCCAATCTACGCGGCGCAGAACGACTTTACCGCGATAGTGACGACGAGCACTACGCAGACCGAAGCGCAGCCGGCACATGTGGACGTCGACATGGGCAAAAGCCATTCGTGAGACGCGCGCTCGCCGATGAAGGTGCGGAGCTCGCGGTGGCTTCGCCGTGACAGGCAGAGCGGGGATGGCGGTAGATGCAGCAACCGAGCTTTGAAATTCAGCGAAAATTAAGAGATCAGATGGGGCCATCCGCGCACGATGGTAACCTACTTTGTAGCGGGATTGCGTAATCGGATCAATACGTTGAATTCCATCTACAGGGGGCGAATCTAAATGAGCCAGAATAGTGTTGATTTGGCTGTGGCTAACGTGGCGGTCGTCGGTGATCAGGTGACTGGCCGTCTGAGCACCAACGTCGATTGGACTGCTCGACGGCGATGCGGCCATCGTGGCGGCGGGTATCGATTGCGCCTGTATAGCGCTGAAGAAGCATGCCATGCACCTTCATCACCCGATAGACACGTTTAGCGTTTGGCCACGAGCGGCTTTCGCTGCAAGCGTTAAGGCGCAGGATGGCGTGAACCCTGCGATATCCGTAGGTTGGCATATCGGTGATGATCGCTTTGTTCTCATGCCGTTGTAAGCAGCGATGTGGGGACGAGCGGGTCAAATGCGGGATCGTAGCCTGCAGGGCGTAGAGGCAGTCATCCAGCGGCAGCGGTGTGTGTCGGCGGAAAGCAACGATGATCGCCTCTTCCTCGATTGAAAGTGTCGCCGCGCCCTCAGCTATGATCTATTGATGAGGAAGGGGTTTTGGCAACGGCACTTCAGTGCGCCCCAGCCACCTGCTGACGATGCGTAGCGCTCGATCCCATCCGGTCCTTCTCGCTCATCGCAATTTCCCTTCGTCGTATTCGCTGGATCTAGCATGGAACCCATCGATGCGAACCTAGATCGATGTATAGGTCTAGGTAGACGTCCATTCGATGTGCGTGCAACGCCGTTGGACATACCTTGCTCAGATCAATTGGCGATGGAGCAGGATGATGGAAGACACAGGACAGATACAGGCCGGGGCGGCAAGGGCCGCCCATGATGATGCGATCGGACAACCAGCACTGCTGGCCATGGCCGTCGCGGGCGGCATTGCCGTCGCGAACATCTATTACAATCAGCCGATGCTCGGTCTTATCGAGGCGGATTTTAGCCAGCAGCCGATTACCGGCATGGTGCCCACGGCGACCCAGCTCGGCTATGCGCTCGGGTTGTTCTTGCTGCTGCCGCTCGGCGACCTCGTTAATCGCCGCCGCATGATTATCGGTCAGTTGGTGGTTCTGGCGGCAGCGCTGGCGCTCGCGGCACTTGCGCCGACTGCCTGGATGCTGGTCGTAGCCTCCGTCATCGTCGGCGCGTGTTCCACCGTCGCCCAGCAGATCGTACCCTTTGCCGCATCTCTGGCAGCGCCGGAAAAGCGCGGCGCCACGATCGGAACGGTCATGGCAGGGGTACTGTCGGGTATATTGTTCAGCCGCACCCTCTCCGGTTTTGTCGGTGTGCATGCCGGCTGGCGCGAGATGTTCTGGATCGGGGTGCCGCTTGCCCTTTTCGCCGCAGGTCTCATGTTTGCCGTCCTGCCCCATCACCGGCCGATATCGACTTTGCGCTATCATCAGGCGATCCGGTCGCTCGGCCAGCTGTGGAAACGGCATCCGGCATTGAGGGCTGCAACGACCATTCAGGCATTCCTGTTTGCGTCCTTCACGGCCTTCTGGACCATTCTGGCGCTCTATCTCGCCGGGTCAAAGTTCCAGCTGGGAGCGGACGTTGCAGGTCTGTTCGGTATCGTGGGTGCAGTCGGCATATTCGCGGCGCCTCTCGCAGGCCGGATCGCCGACAGACGGGGACCACACTTTGTGGTCTGGATGGGCGCGGGCCTAACGATCGCCGCCTGGCTGATCTTCGGCGTCTGGGCATCGGTCGCTGCCTTGGTTATCGGCGTCATCGTGCTCGATTTCGGAATACAAAGTGCGCTCATTTCCAACCAGCACATTATCTATGCGCTCGATGCGGATGCCCGCAGCCGGCTCAACACGGTATTCATGACCGGTATGTTTCTCGGTGGGGCGGCAGGCTCTGCACTGGCGACGTTGGCATGGGGCGAGGGCGGCTGGCTCTTCGTTAGCCTGCTTGGCGCGGCACTTGGCATCGCAGCGTTCTCTGTGAAAATCTTTCATCATCGCCGGCATTCGCCAACGGTTGTCGGACACTGAGGTCGGGATCATGAAACAGCTTCGTATCAGAATCGTCGGCGGTTCGCTCGCCGGCCTCTTCGCCGGCATTTTGTTACAGCAGGCCGGCCATGATGTTCGTATCTACGAGCGATCGAAGAACGGTCTTGCCGGCTGGGGAGCGGGTCTGGTCGGTCAGAGCGACCTGCTGCACATTCTCCGGCTGATCGGGTGTGAACATCTTGCCCGTATCGGCGTGGCGGCGAAGGAACGCATCTATCTCAATCAGGATGGTAGTATCGCCCAGGTCGTTAACATGCCACAGACGCAAATCTCCTGGGATTTCCTGTTTGAAACCGTCGCGTCGCGTATCGCGCCCGAAACCTATTTCTTGGGCCGGGACGTCGTCGAGGTGCTGGACGGCGGGAGCGGTGCGGAACTGATTTTTGGTGACGGTACGCGGGAGAGAGCCGATCTTGTGATCGGCGCCGACGGCCTCGGTTCCGTGGTGCGCGGGGCGGTCAATGCCAGGGATAATCAAAATCGCTATTCCGGCTATGTCGCTTGGCGTGGGTTGATTCCGGAAACGAGCGTGCCAGCGGCCGCCGCGCTGCTTCTCGACCGGTTTGCCTTCCATGTCCGCCCGGGCGTGCACGCTCTCGGCTATCTTGTTCCAGGTTCGAAAGGCGAGTTGAGCAGGGGCGCCCGTCGATACAACTGGGTCTGGTACCGCAAGGTGCAGCCAAGCGCACTTGCCGGCACGTTCACCGATCTCGATCAGCGGACGCATCCGTTTTCGCTACCGCGTGGCGGCTTGTCGAACGACCGCCGGGAAACTTTTCGCGCCGATGCCAGGCAGATGCTTCCGCCGCAATTCGCGCTGGCGGTGGAAGCGGAGCCCAGCCCGTCGATACAAGGGATTTTCGACTACGAGGCACCCCGCACGATCGGCCGATCCATCGTTCTGATCGGTGACGCCGCATTCGTCGCGCGACCGCACACCGCGATGGGCGTGTCGAAAGCAGCCGGCGATGTCATGGCGTTGAGCAATTGCCTGGCGTCTGCGGTTGACCTTCATGCCGCCCTGCAGCGGTTCGAGGCTGATCGCATCTCCGTTGGCCGGGAAATCGTTGCTTGTGGCCGGCAGCTTGGTGCAGCGGCAATTTGAGCGTCGACCGATCGTCTATCACGTCGGAGAATGACATTTCGACCCGTTGGCATCCGCCGGCGGGTCGTTTGATTTTAAGAAGTCCGAATGCTTCAGTGCGAGGCCTTCATCAGGCTGAGCGCAGCGTGGATCTGGGAGACAACGGCGGCACCTTCTCCGACTGCGGCGGCCACCCGCTTGGTCGATCCGGCCCTGACATCGCCGATGGCGAAGACATTCGGCAGGCTGGTTTCCAGCGGCAGGGGACTGCGGGTGAAGCTGCACAGTGCATCGAAGGATTGTCCGGTGACGATGAAGCCCTTGTCATCGGTATGGACGCGGTCGCTGATCCAGCCGGCATTCGGATCAGCGCCGATGAAGAGGAAAAGATGATGAAGTGACAGCTGTCGTTCGCTGCCATCAAGCCGATTGCGCAGGGTCGCGGATTTCAAGCCGCCTGTTGGATCGCCGTCGATCGCATCCACTTCGCAGTGCATGTGCAGTTCGACATTGGGAAAAGCCCTGATGCGGTCGATCAGATATTGCGACATCGTCTCTTCGAGCGCTCGCCGGACGACGAGATGCAGTTTCCTGACCTGAGGTGCGAGAAAGGCAATGGCCTGGCCGGCCGAATTGCCGCCCCCAACCAGGGCGATCTCTTCACCGGTGCAGAGTTTTGCCTCGATTGGCGAGGCCCAATAGGAGATGCCATTGCCCTCGAAGCGTTCGATGTTGGCGATATCCGGGCGCCGGTAGTGCGCACCGGAAGCAATGACGATCGTACGCGACGTCACGTCTTTACCGCCGGCAAGATTCAATGTCAGCACACCGGCATCGCGCTCGGGCGCGATCAGGCCTTCGACCGCGACCGGCAAGACCATTTCGGCGCCGAATTTGAGTGCCTGGTTATAGGCGCGCCCGGCCAGGGCCTGGCCGGATATGCCGGTCGGGAAGCCGAGATAGTTTTCGATCCGCGATGACGCGCCAGCCTGTCCTCCTACCGAGCGTTCGTCGATGACGATGACGTCGAGCCCTTCGGAGGCGGCATATACGGCGGTGGCGAGGCCAGCCGGCCCAGCGCCAACGACGGCAACGTCATAAAGCTTGCCGGGTGTGAGTTCCGGCGTCATGCCAAGGCAAGCGGCGGCTTCCATGTCGGTCGGGTTTTTTAACACCGTTCCATTGGGGCAGACCATCAGCGGCAGTTCGGACGCGAGGATGCCCAAGCGTTCGGTCAGAGCACGGCCTTCACCTTCACTGGCAGAATCGAGCACGATATAGGGAAAGGCGCTGCGGGCAAGAAATCCTTGTAGGCGTGACAGCGCTGCATTCCCCGGAACCCCGATCAGAACGGAACCTGCGCCGGAATCGATCAGCCCAACGCGACGCAGGATAAAAGCCCGCATGATAATCTCGCCGACATCCGCCGAGCCGATCACCAGGGCGCGAAGATGGGCTGCATCGAAGGCAACCGCGGTGCAGCCGGCGGAGCCAGCCCGTGCTCCGGCCAGTGTCGGACGGCCCGAAAGTTGATTGACTTCACCCGACAACTGACCGGCACCATGAGTGGTGATTGGCGCCTCATGCGACAGGCCTTCATGGCGAAAGACATCCATCGAACCTTCAAGCACCAGCCAGGCAGGTGCCGCGTGATCGCCGACCTTGTAGATAAATTCCCCGGGTTCAAAATGCTGCGGCTCGCCACTGGCAAAACGTTTGGCCGTCTCGACCTGACGAGGGCTCAGCTCCGGAAACATCTGGTGCTGTCTTGCACTGAGATCCGCCATCAATTTTTCTCCTGGCTTGAAACGTGTCGGAAATGGCGTCGAGGATTTGTGGTGGTCTAGTAATAGCGAGGTATGGGGCCATGCTGCGGAGTCTGGTCCGGCAATTCAACCATGGTCTCGTCGACAAAACACCATCCCCAGCCTTCCGGCGGATCGTAACCTTCTATGATCGGATGCTGTGTGGCATGGAAATGTGCGGTGGCGTGGCGACCGGGGGACTGGTCGCAGCACCCGACGTGGCCACACTCGCGGCAGAGCCTCAGGTGAAACCAAGCCTGTCCAGTTTCAAGGCATTCCTCGCAGCCCAGCGTTTCGGGGCGAACCGTGCGGATCGTCGATGTGTGCGAACAACCGTGCGACATGGATTTACTCCTCCTTGGCGTGGATCAGTGCTTCAGCGCCTGTTCGAGACTCTGGAGCAGTTGGTTAAGATTCACGGGCTTGCCGAGAAAGGCAAAAGCGCCGCCACTCATCGCCGCCGCCCTTGTTATATTGTCGCTATAGGATGTCATGAAGATCATCGGCGGTTTCAGCGTATCCTGTTTGTTCAGCACAGCCTGCAGCTCGATTCCCGTGAGACCGGGCATTTTGACATCCACGAGCATGCAGTCGATTGAGGCGCGATCCTGGTCGGCAAGATACTCTTCCGCGGACGCGAACAGGCGACTCTGGTAGCCGCAGGACAAAATGAGATCGTCAAGCGCTTCGCGGATCGACCGATCATCGTCGACGATGGCTATGACTGGTGTCTTGTACAATTTCTTTGGGCCTTGCCGTATTGGATCAACAACCCGGTATATGCTCCTTCCAGGCCGGTCCTTGTACCATACAAGGGTCTAGGTTTTGCCTCTCACAGCCCAAGCAGCTCGGCTTTACGGACCAGATCTGCTACCGAGCGTGCCTCCATTTTGCGCATGACATTGCCGCGATGGAGTTTGACGGTGATCTCGCTGATGCCAAGGTTGAAGGCGATCTGTTTGTTCATGAGGCCCTGGACGACAGCCGTCATGACCTCGTGTTCGCGGCGGGTCAATGTCTTGGCCAGTTCCGTGACGGCGCCACTGGCCGCAGACTGTTGGCGCAGGTCCCGGTCTTTCTGAAACGCCACGGAGACAGCATCGAGGATATCCTGATCCCGGAACGGTTTTGCCAGGAAATCCACCGCGCCGGCCTTCATCGCCCGCACGGTCATCGGTATATCGCCATGGCCGGTCATGAAGACGATCGGCATCTGGTTGCCGAGTCTTTCCAGATGAAGCTGGAAGTCCAGGCCATTGGCGCCGAGCAGCCTTACGTCGAGCAGTATGCAGCCGGGCCGCTTAAGATCGGCATTGGCCAGGAGATCCTGAGCGCTTTCGAAGGCTTGCGCTTCCGTTCGCACCGACAGGAAGAGATCGACAAGCGCCTCTCGGATCGATGGATCGTCATCCACGACGTAAACGACGGGCGTATTGTTGCTCGTGGTTTTGGCGAGTTTTCTGGCATCATTCATTGGATAGCCTCCATCGGCACGATCATTTCGAACACCGCGCCGCCTTCGATGTGATTACTGGCGGTCAGGGAGCCACCACGGGCTTCGAGCATGCTGCGGCAGATTGCTAGTCCCATGCCGAGGCCGGTTTCCTTGGTGGTGCAAAACGGCTTGAACAATTTTTCGAGAATGCCGGCGCTCAGGCCAGGACCACTGTCACAGACACCGACCCGGACGCTCCGTCCATCCGCTGGATTGATCGATACCGAGATCCGTCGAAGATCTTCCGGCGTCGCGGCCATTGCCTGAATGGCGTTGGTTATAAGGTTGATCAGCACCTGCTGCAGTTCGATGCGGACAGCGCGGACGCTGGTGATGCCGGAAGTCTCGCTCGTTTCGAATATAATCCGGTTCCGGGAAAGTTCGCTCTCCATCAATGTTTGTGTCTCGCTGACGAGATCGGCTAGTGACACTGGCTCAATGACTGGCGAGCGCTCGGTCAGCATCGACCGGGTGCTCTGAATGATGTCGCTGGCACGCTGGCTGTCGCGCACGATGCGTTCAGCAGACCGGGAGACCGCAGCCAGATCCGGAGGGTCACGGTCTAGCCAGCGCTGAAGGGTTTGTGCATTGACGACAATTGCGCCGAGTGGCTGGTTGAGTTCGTGGGCCAGCGATGCAGACAGGGCGCCGACGGTCGCCGCGCGTGAGGCCAGTGCGAGTTCAGCCTGGGCCTCGAACAACGCCTTCTGGGCCAGTTCCCGCTCGGTGATATCGAACATGCCGACAATGACGCGGTTGAAATTGGCCACGTCCGCTGGAAAGCCGACCGTCAGCAACACCAGCTTGGTGGTACCATCGCTGGTGATGATCGTGCCCTTTCCCTCGAAATAGCTTTGGTTTTCGAATATTGCCGCCATTAGCCCGAGAAAGGTGGCGTCATCCTGCGCGATGTAGCGGCGCATCGAGCCGCCGTTCTGTGCACTGACATTGCCGAGAAGCTCCAGTGCCGCGGCATTGGCGGCGACAGTGGGGACGCTCGCAATACAGTTTGAGATGAAGTCCGGATTGTCTCGCGCGTAGGCACGCAGATCGACGACACCCTGCGTCTTCAGTTTCATCAACAACGCGCGCACCTCAGAATAATCACGCTCCCACAGGGCGACGCGGCTCTGCTCGAAAATCGTCCGGTAGCGTTCCTCGCTACTCTGCAAGGCGACATTGGATTTTATCAGATCATGACGCGCACGGTGGTTCCTTATGATCAGCGCACAGGTAATCAATATGGCCGCAACGGCCACAGCCAGGCGCAATATTGCTGCAAGGTCGGTGTCTGTGCCGTGGGCAGCCACGTAGGATAACATTGAAAGACCAACACAGACCGCCGTCAGCAGCAACGTTCCCTTTTCCGTCAGCGTTTCCGCCGACAGTAGGAGTGTGATGACATAGAGCGTGGCGAGCGCGCTGTGAATGTCGGTGAATGTATCGAGATAGAAGACTGTTGCCGCAAGAGCGAATGCGAACGACAGAATGCAAGTTTCGTAGCGTGCTGATAGCCGTCGTTTTGGGTTCACAAGTTCAAGCGAAGGCATGCCGGTTCCCACCTGGATGTCGATCGCGTCATCAAGCCATCCCGTTGGAGAAAACGCAATTCCAAAATCCGCTATTCGCGTGTGAACTCAATCTGATAGGCGGTAAAAAAGAAAGGCCATCCCAGGGCGGCTGGGATGGCCTCGATCGGATCGCGACATCCGCAGGTTCAGGGGGAGGGGCCGCCTGAACAGTCAGGGCCTCGGTGCCCAGCATGTCTTCTTGGGAGGAGGTTGAAGACATTCGATATCTAACCTCAGCCGCAGCGCTGCGAAACTATACCAAAGTGTGGGTTCGACTAGCCAAGCATTGGATGTTGCGGGCGCGGGGCCTGGTCTAAAAAGTCTCCAGCAACCCGCTCAACCCAATGGAGATCATGATGGACCGCACACTCGCTGAAAAACACCGCAAGTCGCCGCTTGCAACACAGACAACGCTTGGCACAAACGCGACTGCCGATATAACCGGCGCACTGACGGCGCTTCTGGCCGATGTCTTTGCCCTTTACCTCAAGACCAAGAATTTCCATTGGCACATGAGCGGGCCGCATTTCCGCGACTATCACCTGATGCTCGACGAACAGGGCGAGCAGATTTTTGCGATGACGGACGATGTCGCCGAGAGAGCCCGCAAGATCGGCGGCACGACGATCCGCTCAATCAGCCATATTTCCAGGCTGCAGCGCCTGCTCGACAACGATGCTGATTTCGTCACGCCGGCCGACATGCTGGCCGAACTTCGCGACGACAATCTCACGCTGGTGTCGTTGATGAAGGAGACCCACAATCTCTGCGACGAGCACGGCGATATCGCGACCGCCAGCCTGATCGAGAACTGGGTCGACGAGGCCGAGCGCCGCGCCTGGTTCCTGTTCGAAAGCACTCGAAGCGCCGAGTAAGCATATCGGCCCGTCGATGGTCATGTCGGCCAATATGGACTTGGCCGGCTCAAAATCTCGGAGATATCTCATGACCAGCGAATTTTCCCTTTCCCGTCGGCAGGTTCTACTGACCGGCACTACTATTTCATTGGCTCTGGCTATTCCGGCTTTCGCTTCTGAAAAGAAAATTTCCCCACATCAGCGAGGAATTGAACCGATGACCCATAGTTACGTGACCACCAAGGACGGCGTTGAAATCTTCTATAAGGACTGGGGTCCAAAGGATGCGCAACCGATCGTATTCCACCATGGTTGGCCATTGTCGTCCGACGACTGGGATGCGCAAATGCTATTCTTCGTCAGCAAGGGCTACCGCGTCGTCGCACATGATCGCCGCGGTCATGGCCGCTCGTCACAGGTGAGCGACGGTCACGACATGGATCATTACGCCGCCGATGCCTCCGCCGTGGCTGAGCACCTGAGCTTGCGCAACGCCGTCCATATCGGCCATTCGACAGGCGGCGGCGAAGTCGCTCGTTACGTCGCCAAATATGGGCAGCCGCAGGGCCGTGTCGCCAAGGCTATTCTTGTCAGCGCCGTTCCGCCGCTGATGGTCAAGACCGCAGCCAATCCTGATGGCACACCGATCGAAGTATTCGATGGTTTCCGTAACGCACTCGCAGCCAATCGCGCGCAGTTCTTCCTCGACGTTGCCTCTGGCCCATTCTACGGCTTCAACCGCGAAGGCGCGAAGGTTTCGCAGGGCGTGATCGACAATTGGTGGCGCCAGGGCATGATGGGCAGTGCCAAAGCCCACTATGACGGCATCAAGGCCTTCTCGGAGACCGACCAGACAGAAGACCTTAAGGCAATCACCGTACCGATGCTGGTCACACAGGGCGATGACGACCAGATCGTTCCCTACAAGGACGCCGCGGAACTTCAGGCGAAGCTGCTGAAGAACAGCACCCTAAAAATCTACAAGGGCTTCCCGCACGGCATGCTGACCACGCATGCCGACGTGATCAATCCGGATCTGTTGGCGTTCATCAACGCCTGATTGTTCCCTATCCGAAGGCGTATGCAGCGTCCACCTCATGGCCGGAGCATACGCCATTCCCCACGGGGCGGCCCAATTCACGCAACTCGCGATCCAGTAGCTGCAATGTTAGTTCCAAGTCGCGCGAGGAACAGAGCCGCATTGTGCGGGAGAGCGACATGAGGTTACAGGGCTTCCTAGATGTCCACGCGCTTGGAATAGCAGGGTCAGTGGTTCGGATCCGTTCAAGAGCCACGACAAGTCATATCGTTTTCCAGCTCACAGATCTCCATGCCGGGCGGTGGGCTTAGTCTCCGCTCTCAGCTGAAGGTAATGCGCTTTCAGGCGATCCAGGCTGAAAGCTCTGTTGAGCCCGCTGGGGTTAGGCAGTACCCAGGTTTGTGCTCCGGCAAAAAAGTCGCTTTGCTTGCCCCAGTCGCAGTCGGGCTTGGATGTGATTGCTGCAAAGGCCGCTTTGCCGAGAAAGGCGAGGTTCGCGGGCGCGAACTTCCTCATCTTTGCTTCAAAGAGAGGTGCTGCCTCTTTGTAGTCGCTCGTCGTTATCTCAATGGCACTCCTGGTCGCGCGGGAGACAACGGCGGTAATGCCGCATCCGTACTGGAGAAGCTCCTGCTCTTCTTCGGCCTGCAGGAGTCGCGGCGTGAAGCCGGAAAGATGTAGCACCTTCCAAAATCGGTTACTCGGAGACGAGAAGTTGCGCCCGTCCCGGACAGCCGTCAAGGCGGGGTTCAGGCCGCAGAAGACGACCGAAAGACGGAAGTCAAGAACGTCAGACAGCCCGACTGCCGCCTGCTCCGCATTCTGATGACGAACCATATCCGAGGACATCGGTTACGTTCTCCTGTCGATTGGTTACGCCGATTAATGCCGATCATTGCTTCGGGCGGCTGGAAAGGCCGGCAATCTGAATCATGATGGGGCTTATAACCTCCTCCTTATGGAGTTCGCCAATCAGCAGTTTGAGCCAGCTGAAGCCGACCCATAACGAAATCTTGTCATCAACCTCGTGCGCCTGCAGTTCGCCCCGGTTTGCCGCGTCAGTCAAAATTCGCCTGACGTCGGCCGTCCGTTCGGGAAGGAACCTGTCACGCAAGGCGCTGAGGGCTTCCGGAGTACCTTGCGCCTCGGCGATCAGTCCGCGCAGCGCGGCTCCTGCCGGATGCGATGCCCAGAAACGCCAGAGGCTTGTCGTGTATTGCACGAGATCAGCAACGAGGTTTCCGGTGTCGGGAACAGGCACGGAAGCCGACCGTTCGGTCGTATAGATGGCGATGAAGAGGTCGGCCTTCGTTGGATACCAGCGATAGATGGTGGTTTTTCCGGCGCCGGCGCGTCGTGCGACCTCATCGACCGAAAATCCCGCATAACCCCTCTCCGAAATCAGGTCTCGGGCGGCGGCAAGCACCGCCGCTTCGGCGTCGGGGCTGCGGCGCGATCCGATCGAGGTTCGTTTCTTTGCTGTCGAGGTCTTTGTCTTCGTGGTCATCACCAGCACCTATCCCAACTCGCCACCACCGATCAATGGCGAGTGGTCTATCTTTCAACCAAATGTGCCCGGGAGGGCGAGGGGTCGAACCGCTCAGTGAAGTATTGCGTCTCTTTAGCGACGAGCCTGTTGTGAAATTCCATGATGCTCACCGCATAAGAGGGCTTGCCGTCATAGGTCAGAACGAATTCCGTGACCCATAGGTTAGCGCTGCCGGTGATCCGGCGAGCGCAAAACCGCTTCTTGTTGGGCTGGGCGAAGCGGCTTTCCTGGATCTTGCGGCGACCATGGATCCGCTCGCCGGACTGCGGATATTCAAGCAATGCATCGTCGTGATAGATTTCATGCTCAACGTCAAAATCGCCGGCGTCTGATGCGGCCCAATGCCGCTCGAGCGCCAATCTCACTCTTTGGTCTTCCATCTTGGCCTCCTATAACTGCCGTCGTACGAACTGAAACTGGAGCTCCGAGGGCGATCGAAGCCTGGCGGCGCGCCGGAGAAGCGTTGACGGTCGCCTTGCCCCTCCGGGAGAGCTTAACTTGCGATCTACGTCGATTTCGCCCGAGGGATGAAACCGGGAACGCCTGTCTCGACGACGCTGTTGAACCGAACGTTCGTCGATATGTCGGAACGGATCCGTACCATTTCCTGATCTGGAAGCGTCGAGATTGCGAAATTTTCCTCGATGCGAAGCGGTTTGATCGACGTCGTCAGGAAGGCGGTGCCGCGCTGTACGGCCCAGGCAAGGGCCACCTGCGCCGGCGTCTTATTGACGCGGTCGGCGATCCCGGTGATGACAGGGTCTGTAAGCAAGTTGGGCTCCATCGCATGGCCCAGTGGCGCAAACGCCAGCAGCACGATCCCATTGGCCTGGCAATAGTCGAGCAGCTCCCATTCGGGCAAGTAGGGATGGGATTCCACCTGTACGATGGCGGGCATGATGCGTGCGTTCGCGACGATCTCCTTCAGCTTGTCCAAGGTGATGTCAGATAAGCCTATCGACCGACAACGACCGCTTTCCACGAGCGCCTCGAGCGCGTGCCAGGTTTCGATCAAGCTGATCCCGGCATCATAGATGACCTGACCGTTCTCGTCTCGCGGATCCAGTTCCTCGCCCGGAAGAAAAGCATAAGGCGTATGGATGAGATAGGCGTCCAGGTAGTCGAGCTTAAGACGTCGAAGGCTTGCTTCAAGCGCCGCTTTCACCCGTTCCGGGCGGTGGTTTGTATTCCATAGCTTCGTTGTGACGAACAGATCCTCGCGCTGAACCGTCCCATCCGCGATCGCCTCGGCAATTGCCTCTCCGACTGCCTCTTCGTTGCGATATCGTTCAGCGCAGTCGAAATGGCGAAACCCAACAGATAGGGCCTTTGCAACGGCCCGCTTCGTCGTGGCCGGGTCGGGGATGAGGGTACCGAACCCAACGGCAGGCATTTCTTTGCCGCCTGTGGCAAGGGGGATTGTCCTGTGGCGCAGCATATAGGGGGCTTCCATCGGCCTACTCCTTTGACTTGAGAACAAAATTGAATGGCTGTGATCGTTTGCCGCTCTGCAAGAGCTGATCAAATAACGATCGCATGTTGAGATCCTTTGATTGGAGAGCGATCGGCTATTGGCCAACTGTAACACGATATCGACGGGTCTTGACGTCACGTTCGAAACCGAGGCGCTACGCGCCGCGATCGGCAAATTGTCGTGACCTTACATCACGCGGTCAGCGGATGCGCAGGGGAGGGCTTCATGAGGGCAACTACGATCAATCCAGCGACCGCGGCCGCGAACGTAATCCAGTACCCGTCGATATAGGCCGCGACATTGGCTTCGCGCTGCACGATCGTGGTTAGAACGCCGATCCCGCGCTTGGCAACGTCTGCTTTCGATTCCATCCCCATGCTGGACGCAAGTTGCGACAGCGTGGTTCCCCATCCGGGCGTCGTCCCGGTGACGTGGAGGCCGATAAGATAGGAATGCAATTGCTCGCGCTGTCTGATCCAGGTCACCATGATTGCCGCCACGGTTTCCGAACAGATCAATCTCATAACCTGCACGTAGGCCGTCAACGATATGGCTCGCGCGGGGTCTACGTTGCTGAAGAGGGTTGCGACGGCTGCAAGGAAGACGATTTCCTCTCCGAATGTCTGGAGGATCGTGATCAGTCGAAATTCGGGCGGTGACCACTGGCTCGTCAACTGGGTTCCAATCCAGGCGGACAGCAGGAAACATGTAAAGCCTATCGTCAGGGCGGCGCGCTGCTTGAGTTTCCGCACGAGCGCCACGGCAGTGAGGGTCGCGCCTGCAACCAGAAGGATCGCATACGGCGCCTCGAAATCCCCAATCTGCTCAGGCCGCAATCGCGCCACCGAAGCAAGGAAGTTCGGCTCGATCAGCGAACTGCCGAGGCTTGTTGTCATGAAACACGCAATGGCGGCGAACCCGAGCGCTATGTTTCGCGTGCGAAGAACCGAGACATGGGCCCAGGGATGTTCGACCCGAGACTCGTGCCACAGAAACGCGCATATCAGAAAAAAAGCCGAGGCAAGCAAGGACACGATGAGGCCAGACTGAAACCAATCAAGCCGATTGCCCTGATCAAGCGCGAAATACAGCGTCGTGAGCGCCGAGCCGAACAGTGCCATACCGCCCCAATCAGCACGCCTGAGAAGGGCATGGTCGATTCCAGCCGGTTTGGTCCCATACCAGAAGAGAATGCCGATCATCGGGGAGACAATAGCACCTTGCCAGTACAGCCATTGCCAGCCGATCGTCTGGGAATAGCTGCCGGCCGTATAGAGGCCGAGATTTTGCGCGAACGGGATCCGCAGGACGTAGAAGGAAAGAGCGATGATCCAATACCTGCGGTCAAGATTGCGGAAAGCAGTTAGCAGCGTTGCGCCGACGAACATGCCGAGGAAAACGGCCCTTAAAGCATGCAGCGCGACCAGGTCATTGAATCCGTGGACGAACGGGATGACCACGGAGATCGCCGAATAGAGTATGGTCGGAGCGACCATGACCCGCTTCACCCCGAACACCGCAATCAACCAGCCGATCGACGGGGCCACAAGGATCTGTGGCGCCGTTGCGAAGGTGCTCAGCCACGCGCCCTCATCGAAGCCGAGCCCGAAGGCGCCACGCAGATCCGAGAGCCCAATGCCGGCAGTGCGGACGTCGAACGCTGTCAATATCGATGCCATGATCATCGCCACGGCGATGTAGCCCTGGCGAGAGAGGTCGCGCCGATGTAAGTTCTCAGACATGGTCTTCGCCCTTGGTGGCGATGCGCGTCGTGACCGACATACCAGGCCGCAGCCGATCGAAATTTGGCTGATCCGAGTCGAGTTCGATCCGAACGGTGAGACGCTGCGCGACCTTTGTGAAGTTGCCGGTCGCGTTGTCAGCGGGCAGCAGAGCAAAGGTTGACCCAGTCGCAGGGGATATTTTCGATACCGTTCCATGGAATGCCGTACCCGGCAGCAAATCGATAGAGATATCAACCGACTGCCCTTCGTGAACCATGGACAGCTGGTTCTCCTTGTAATTCGCCAGGATGTAGATCTTCGGAAGCGGGACGATCGAGATCAGGGGCGTGCCCGCAGCAACGTAGTTCCCGACCTGCGCGTTTCGTCTGGCGACGATGCCATCGACTGGCGCTCGTACGTTCGTGTATCCGAGCTCCAGTTCGCGGGCGGCAAGATCTGATGCTGCGGTATCGAGATTTGCTTTCAGTATGTCGCGCTGTCTGGCGAGGACGTCGAGCTTGACCCTCTGAGCGGCGACGTTGGCACGCGCTACATCCAGGTTTGCAAGCGCCCGCTCGTGAGCGGCGGTCGCCTTTTCGAAGCTCTGGACCGTACTTACCCTCCCGTCGATGCCTAGCCTCGTCTGTCGCTGGAGCTCCTTCTCCGCCTCGACCTCTTCAGCGGCAGCCGCCTGTTGCTGGGCAACGGCCACGTCGATCTGCGTCAGTTGAAACGTGTGCTGGGTGTCGTTATCGCCAAGTTGAGCGTTGACGGCAGCGAGCCTCGCTTTCGCGCCACGAAGTGCGACCTCATAGGGCTTTCGGTCGATGGTGAATATCGGATCGCCCGCCTTGACCCGGGCGTAATCTTCGACCGAGATGGTCTCGACAGTGCCGCTGACGCGGGCGCTGACGGCGGAAATATCGGAGTAGACCGCAGCGTCGTCTGTGGATTGAACGCTTCTTGTCGCCACCCATGTATCCCAGCGCGTCGACGAAGCACCGACCGCAACGAACGCAATGATAATAGCGGTTGCCGGGACAATTAACGCCCGCAAATTTGCCGTTTCCTGCGGAGCGGACCGCGGTGCGCTCGCTTGCGAGTTGGCCGGTGCCGTCATGACACGCTCTTCCGGCCGTTCATCTCTTTGGTTCCTATTCAGTAACCTGATCATGTTCTCCACCATACCCCGGCTCATCGTCCGCTATAAAAACGTCGCTGCATGCTTAGTCATTGCGCCTCCAGGCGACTGACGTGTGCGTGCTATATAAACGATACGTATCGTTTATACAAGCGGCACGTCGGATATTGGTGTTGGGTAGGTGGACCAATATAACGCTGATCCGACGCAGCGGACCTAGGTCCGTGGCATAATCCCATTGATGCCGCAAAAGCGTTTGGCAGCCGGGGGCTGTGGAGCTTCGCTGCGATGCGAACCACACCACGCGGCGTCAGTTCGCGGAGAATCGCGGGGACCTTTGCCGCTTAAAGGCTCCGTAGAAAAGTTGGTCGCGACCAACTCTGCTAAACCTTTGTAGTCGTTAGGTTTTTGAATTTCGATATTTTTGAGCGAAATCACCAGCTGGAGGAACGATATTCGAGTGGACCGAGGTGATCTCCGATAGGCAGCAGCGCCGGTCGGTGGGAGAGGCGAGCCAGTCGTCGGATCATCGATCCTGCGGATCGGCCAAAGGCGCAGCATTGTGTGAAGAGGCGCTCGATCTCCCCACGCTGTTCGGCGTGTTTGACCGGATTGTCGTTCCTTAGTTTTTGCAGGTTGAGGATCTTCCAGCGGACGGCTGGCAAGGCGAGGGCGTGCGTCAGGCCGATAACCTCGATGTCGGGATCGCCATCGTGAAGGGACAGAAGAAACGTCCGGGGCCGGCAAGAAGACTTTATAAAAATGGAGAAATGTCTGTTTCAAACGGACTTTCACACCCGATCATGCCGCGGTGCAACCTACCCGTCATCGTTCGTCTTGAAGCCATTTTGCCCAAAGCTGCAGGAAAGCGCGGTAGTTCTTCATGCCCACGCGCAGAAAATGCAGGCTTTCGACCTCGCCGCTTTTCACGTTCGTACTCAGCCTCAAATGCAAGTCCAGGTCAAAGCGCTGTGAAACGGAACACCTCTGGCGCCTTGCAGCGGTTCAGGGCATCCTATGAAGGCTGAAAATTATGTTTATGGCAGTTGGAGGAATGCCTATGCGCTGCTTTACCGTGCTTGGACCCTCGCAGACCGGAAAATCAACAGTCGTGGAAAGGCTCGGCTCCCTGGAGGGGGCGCCGAGAAAATCCAGCTCCCCTTATGGATTGAACCTCACAGAATTCACCTTTGGAAACGAGGCGTGGTGTGCGCTGGATGCGCCAGGATCCAGCGAAGCGTTGGTGCATGCACAGCACGCGCTTCTTGCCAGCGACGCCTGCATCCTGTGCGTTTCATCGGCACCCGAGGAGGCTGTGCTCGCCGCGCCCTATCTGCGCGTAATCGAGGCCTCGGAGACGCCGTGCATCCTCTTCGTCAACCGGATGGACGAACCGGGAGGGCGGCTGAGGGACGTGATCGCCGCGCTTCAAGACTACGCCAACCACACGCTTTTGCTTCGCCAGATCCCGATCCGCGAGGGGGACAGGATCATAGGCAGTTGCGATCTGATTTCGGAACGGGCGTGGCGCTATCGGGAAGGCCAGACTTCGGCGCTGATCGCAATCCCCGAAAGCGCGGCCGAGCGCGAGCACGAAGCGCGCAGCGAGCTCCTGGAACACCTGTCCGAATTCGATGACCGGCTTCTCGAAGAACTGATCGAAGATCGCGAGCCGCCCAGCAACGCGCTCTATGCCATTTCATCGCGGGTTCTCAGGGAAAACAGGATTATTCCAGTCCTGATCGGTGCCGCAAGTCACGGCAACGGCATGATGAGGCTGATGAAGGCGCTGCGCCACGAGGCGCCGCCGGTGGGGGTTCTTCGACAGCGCCTGGCTCGTGCAGGCAATGTCGATGAAAACAAGCTGACCGCCATGAGCTTCCATGCCTATCATCGCCAGAATGTTGGTAAGACAGTGCTCGTGCGCGCGCTTGGCGAGGGACTGCGGCAGGGCGTCTCACTGGGCGGCTCCAGCCTCGGCGCCGTACAGCATCTCGCAAACGGGAAGTCCAATTCGGCGGTTGTGCCTGCGCTGGGGGACGTCTTCGCGACGGTCAAGTCCGACCACTTGCCCGTCCCTTCGCTGTTGACATCAGACGCGGTGGCCGCCCCGCCTGAGTGGACGGAGCCGACCACCCCGATGCTTGAAAGGATCCTAGTCCCGGGCAGCGAGCGCGATGAAAACAAGCTCTCCGAAACACTGGCAAAACTTTCCGAGACGGATCGCGGCCTAACGGTCTTGCAGGAGGAAAGCACAGGCGCCCATCTCGTCTGCGTCCAGGGGCCGGTGCATCTGCGCGATCTCTGCCGAACACTGTCCGACGTGTTTCATATCGACGTAACTGATCGAACGCCCAGCCCGATCTACCGCGAAACAATTGCGAAACCATCTGAGGTTCATTATCGTCACCGCAAACAGACCGGCGGTGCCGGACAGTTCGCGGATGTGAAGCTGAGCATTCGCCCCAATGAGCGCGGCCGGGGCTTCACCTTTAGCGAAACCGTCAAGGGTGGCGCCGTTCCGCGCAACTACATCCCTGCTGTCGAAGCAGGCGCGCGCGAAGCGATGGAGAAAGGGCCGCTAGGCTTCAAGGTCATCGATGTCGGCGTAACGCTGTACGATGGTCAGCACCATGCCGTCGACAGTTCGGAACACGCCTTCCGAACTGCGTCGAAAATGGGAGTACGACAGGCGCTTTCCCAAGGGGCGGCCGTTTTAATGCAACCGGTCTTCCGCAGCGAAATTCACATTCCTTCGATATATTCCGGCAGCCTCGTCCAGATCGTCTCCGCTCTCAAAGGTCAGGTTCTCGGCTTCGAACGGGATGAAACCGCCAAGGGATGGGACATCTTCCGAGCACTCATTCCGGGCGTCGCACTTGACGATCTGGCACGGGCGCTGCGCTCGGCGACGCAGGGCATTGGTTATTTTTCCAAGACCTTCGATCACTTCGAGGAGCTATACGGCAAGGAAGCGGACGCCATCGTGAGGGCACATGAAGAACCAGGCGTGGCACACTGAAACGTTCGCACCATTTCATGCTCGTTCGCAGAATGGGGCTCATGTCGTTTGGCAGTCCGCCCGACTAGGCGCGCGGTGGCTTTCGGAAAAAGCAAATAAAAGTTGCGCAGATAGCTATCCAAGGGTTGCAATTTTTCTCTATGAATGAGGTGCCGGATGAGTTGAACGAGCAGGATTTCTTACGCCGCGAACTGCTAGATTTTTGACACCTCAGGCAGTAGTCCGACCGCTGAGCAGTACGTGGCGCTATGCCAAGCGTGTGCTCAGCGGATTTCGAAATCAAGCTTTGAGCGTCAGCAAGTCGTCCACGCCGAATGCCCCGTAGATGCCGCTTGTCACCTGGGCGAGCTGGTCGTTCATCTTTTGCACCTCTTCTCCCATCCCGATGAAATCGACGACCGTCCGGTTCGGACGCGAACCCGCCGGGGTCTGGACCAGGTTGACGATCGCCTCGCTGACCTTGTTGACGTCCTGCTCGGGTTTGGAAGCGAGGAACTGCTCGTAGCCAGCGAGAGCATGATCCGGAACCTTGGCGAATTGGCCGTAGCCCTCGAGGCGCGCCTCGTCGTGCGGATGGACGAGATTGCCGATCCATGACGTCTTGAATCCGCCTGGCTCGACGAGGACCACGTCGACGCCGAGCTGCGAAAGTTCGACACGGTAGCTGTCGCTCAGGGTTTCGACGGCGAACTTCGTTGCGCTATAGGGTCCATAGAACGGCATGCTCAGGCGACCAAGCAAGCTGGAAACGTTGATGACGAGACCGGAGCCCTGTCCGCGGAAGGTCGGCAGGACGGCACGCATCATGCGATGGACGCCAACGACGTTGATGTCGAAGAGACGCAGCATCTGCTCGGAGGTGAAGCCCTCCGTCAGGCCGTGCGTTCCGGTTCCGGCGACGTTAATCAAGACATCGAGACCGCCCACCGCCGAGATTGCGGCTTCGACGCCTTTCGAGACGCGGACGTCGTCGGTCACGTCAATATCCACGACATTCGCTCCGGCGGCACGAAGTTCGGCTGCGACAGCGGCGTTGCGCTCGTCTGGGTCACGCATGGTCGCAACCAGATCGTGACCGTTTTTCAGCAACGCACGGGCGGCCAACGCGCCGAATGCGCCGTTCGCTCCAGTGATCAAAACTTTCTTTCCCATCATCGTCTCCTTTGGATGGCTTGAGGATGGGGGAAAATTATCAGTTGCGAGAAATGAAACAATGTGGTTCAACGCAACACATGGTTCAGGAAAATAGAACGATCGATTTGGGGGAGCTTCGGGTGTTCGCGGCCATCGCGCACTATGGCGGACTGACGTCTGCGGCGGCTGCCCTCGGGGTCTCCAAGTCTACGATATCGCATTCGCTGACACGGCTCGAGGAAGGGCTCGGGGGGCGCTTGTTCGAGAGAAGCTCCCGGCGGGTAGCGCTTACCCGCGAGGGAGAGCAGATGCTTCCGCGGGTGCAATCGCTTCTGGCCGAGGCCGACAATCTGTTGGAAGAAGCCGCACGCACTTACACCACCCCGCGCGGGACAGTGAAGATTGCTGTACCACCCGCATTGGGGAGCGCCGTTCTCGAACGGCTCGTTCCTGAGCTACAGGAGCGCTATCCCGACATCGTGCTTGTCGTGTCTCCGAACTACGGGATGGACGATTTACAAGACCCCGTGTTCGACTTCGCGATCCGCGCCGGGCATGTCCATGACGATAGCCTCGTCGCCAACAGATTGGGGTCGTTCTCGCGCATCTTGGTTTGTGCGCCGACACATCCAGCCGCAAAGATCGGATCGACTGCGGATTTGAACGGTCTGCCGCTGCTTGCATTCTCGGGACGAGCACCCCGCGTGGAGTGGCGATTACAGTCCATATCGCGGCCGAAAAACGAGGTGTTGATCGACAGGCGAGCCAAATTTGCCGCCCAGGATTTCGACATGCTGGTGCGGCTGGCGCGGACAGGCCACGGGGTCGCCGAGGTGCCCGCGTTCATGGTACAGACCGACGTGAGGGATGGAAAGCTGGCCCACGTTCTGCCGGACTGGCGATCACCGCCGGTAGACGTAATGCTCGCCCACAGGGTCGGCGCAGCGCGGGTCAGTCGGGTCGCGGCGGCAATCGAGGTCGCTCGCGATTCCGTTGTTCAAGTCCTCGGAAAGAGCATTTGATCGGTCCTTGGAACCATGCATTTACGAGCGTCGAATGCAATCCAAGCTGACAAAGGGCCACGGTCTCGACATAGCGCCCTACAGATGGCATCAATAGTTTCGCGCCGGGCATGTTGCAAATTTTCAGCGAGGCCAAGGGGACCGCACTGCGCGATTGATTTTCATGCTTTGTTAAACTTTTAGAGCCCGAAGAGGCGTGCGAGTAGATCGTTTTGATCGTTGATGGTCCATTCGCCGTGAAGCCAAACCCCTTCCGCAGTCAGAGCATGGCTTCGAACCAAGCGATCGTTCGACGCGCGGTTTTGAAGGATCGGAACCAACGGGTCGTAGGTCCCGATCGGTACAAGCGCAAGAAGGGACAACGTATGGCCCCTCTCCACTTGAAATTTCTCCCGCTTCGGGCAGGACGTTAGCCGTCAACCCAGCAAGCGAAATCGTGAGGGCCTACAACTTCGCTGCCGATCTGAAACAGTATCCCTCCGAAAGGCACTGTCCACGGCATTGGGCCGTAATTAAAGGCAAACGTCAAGGCACCTCGTTTACGCAACCTGATGTGATCAGGTAGTTCGATCATGGCGACGCCCTCAGCCTTCAGGTAGTCCGCAAAGATCTGCCTGAGAAAATCACCGTCAATCCAGGCACCCAGATAGGAGCAGTTGCGTTGAGTGACCATTGCCGCCGAGCCGTCCTCATAGGTAAGATCGGCGGGAAGATCGGTCTCCAGACGCTCGGCCCAGTGGGTTGCCACGCCGGACGCCTTGCTACCGGTGAGGGAGAGCGAAACACCCGGTCGCAGCGACGAAACCTCGCTAACTTTTACTGAGACGAGCGATTGGAGCGCTCCGGGCGGCAATTCCCAGGGAACCGCATGAGATGTTGTCTTCGATCCTGTTCGCGGCCCGAAAATGATATGAGCGGTCGTCGCCTTGAAAGCAGCTAGGCTGCGGTCATCGATGATCGGCAAACACGGCACGAGCACAAGCTTGTAGCCCGCCAACGATTGTCCGGGTGCGACCACGTCTACGTCGACACCGAGCCGCCGGGCTGCCTCATACCACGCATGCAGCAGTAGCTTGTAGTTGAAGTCGTCACCCTGGGGCTGGATCCGGGTGATCCATGACGCTTCATAATCGAGGACGATCGCCACCTCCGCTCGCTCGACCGGGGGCAGATCGCCCATTACCTCTATTTCTCGCGCTACCTGCGCCACCTCCAGGCCGCCCGGAGACGGCTGTCGGTCGGGGCGCTGCAGGCCGGCGTGCATCTGTTCCTGCGCATACGGCAACTGCCGCCAGCGGAAATAACTGACGACTTCGGCCCCATGCGCGAAGGCCTCCCAGGTCCATAGACGCACCATGCCATTGGCAGGCGCCGGATTCCAGTGGGCCCAGTTCACGGGGCCGGGCTGCTGCTCCATGATCCAGAAGCGATCGTTGCGGATGCCACGGTAGAGATCGTGATGAAACGCCGAGAAATCCGGATGGGAGGTGTTGTACCAGCGCACCCGCTCGGCTTCGGGCAGTGGGAAATGCTCGACCTTGCCCAGGGGATAAGAATCCCAGCTGCAGAAATCTAGCGATTCAGCGAGCTTGAAATGATCGAAATTGTGAAAGAAGCCCATGAAGTTATGGGTTATGAAACGGTCGGGTGAATGCTTGCGGATGATCGCCGCCTGAAGCGCACAATACTCCGCCAGGCTGTCCGAGGCGTAGCGCCAGAAATCCAGGCGGGCCGCCGGGTTGGTCTCGGAGACTGCGCCGACCGGTGGAATGACCTCGTCAAAGGAATTGACTTCCATGGACCAAAAGACGTTTCCCCAGTCCTCGTTGAGCCTCTGCGGCGACTGATAGCGCTGGCTGAGCCAGTTGCGGAATCCGGCGGCATCTTCCGGTCCGTAGGAGAGGACGGTATCGTCACCGCCGAACTCGTTGTCGATCTGCCAGCCGACGACGGCCGGATGTCGGCCATAGCGTGCGGCCACCACCTCGACGATCCGTCGCGTTTCGCTCAGCCATTGCTCGCTGGCCGGCGTGTAGTGCCGCCGCGATCCGAACAGCCGCGCCTTACCGTCCTCGCCGACGGGCAGGACATCCGGATAGAGATCGACCAGCCATTTCGGCGCCGCAGCCGTCGGCGTGCCGAGAACGATCTTCAGACCTTCGGCGGCCAAAATCTCTATAGCCCGATCAAGCCAGTCCCAGTCGTAGCGTCCCTGTTCCGGCTCCATGCGGCTCCAGGCGAACTCGCCGATGCGCACGTAGCGGATGCCAATTTCGCGCATTTGCCGCGCGTCCTCCGGCCACCATTCCTCATTCCAATGTTCTGGGTAGTAACAAACGCCTAGCATGGACAAATTCCTGGGTAGTAAACGCGTTATTGTATGGAGTTGCGGACCAGCGCCGTGCCGCTGCTGTCGAATATCTGACAGTTGCCGGGGGTCAATCCGATTGCCATCGTTTCTCCGGTCCGGATCCGGTTGACGCCGTTGGTGCGCACCGTGATCGGCGTGCCCTCGACTGTCCTCAGGCTGAGCAAGGTATCGGATCCTAGATGCTCGACTAGTTCGACAACGCCCTGCATGACGGCGCTGGCTGCGCTGGCCTCGACGAAGTGCTCCGGACGCACGGCAAACGTCACCGCATCGCCGGCGGCAGCCCGTGCCCCGTTCAGCGGCATGGCCATCAAGACCTCCGAGGGTAACCGAACGTAGGCAACATCGGCTTCTATTCTTTCGATCACCGTCGGAAAGCTGTTGATCTTGGGCGAGCCGAGAAATTGTGCCACGAACAGGTTGTCGGGGTTGAGATAGAGATCGAGCGGCGAACCGACCTGCTCGATCTGGCCGCGATTGAGCACGACGATCTTGTCAGCCATCGTCATCGCCTCGACCTGGTCGTGGGTGACATAGATCATCGTCGAGCCGAGCTCCTTGTGCAGCCGCAGAATCTCGATGCGCATCTCATGCCTTAGCGCCGCATCGAGGTTGGAGAGCGGCTCGTCGAACAGGAAGACGCTCGGATCGCGGACGATCGCCCGGCCGATGGCGACGCGCTGGCGCTGGCCGCCGGAAAGCTGGGCGGGCTTGCGGTCGAGCAGCGGCTCCAGATGCAGCATTCTGGCCGCCCGGGAAAGCTTGTCGGCGATCTCCGCCTTAGCAACCTTGGCCATCCGCATCCCGAAGGTGATGTTCTCTGCCACCGTCATATGCGGATAGAGCGCATAGGACTGGAAGACCATGGCGATGCCGCGATTGGCAGAGTCGACATCGGTCATATTCACGCCATCGATCGTCAGGCTTCCGCCCGTCATGGTTTCGAGACCCGCGACCAGACGTAGCAGCGTAGACTTGCCGCAGCCGGAAGGGCCGACGAAAACGACGAACTCGCCATTATCGATGGTAAGATCGATGGCATCGATGACGCGGGTCTTGCCAAAGTCCTTGGAGACCTTCTCCAGTGTCACATAGGCCATTGCGTTGGTGTTCCTCAAAATTAGCCCTTGGTCGCGCCGAATGTCAGGCCTGCTATGAACTGGCGCTGCATCAGGAAAAAGACGATGACCGGCGGCATCGCTGCCAGCAGCGAACCGGCCGAGACCAGATGCCATGTGGTTGTCCAGGTTTCGCGCAACGCCTGCAGGCCTGCTGTCACCGGCCGGGCGGAATCCGATTGCACGAGCACCAGCGACCAGAAGAAATCGTTCCAGACGAAAGTGAAGACCAATACGAATAAGGCGGCCATGGCCGGACGGACCAGCGGCACGATGACATGCCAGAAGATCTTGAATTCGCCGACACCCTCGACCCGCGCCGCCTCGATCAATTCATCGGGCAGTTCGGCGATGAAGTTGCGCATAAACAGAGTGCAGAAGCCCGTCTGGAAGGCGATATGGAACAGGATCAGTGCCCATATGGTGTCATAGACGGGGATGACATGGATCGACAGATCTCGGACAGGGATCATTAACATCTGGAACGGCACGAAGTTGCCAGTGATGAAAAGCGCTAGCAACGCCGTGCTGCCAGGAAAGCGATATTTGCTGAGCGCGAAGCCTGCCATCGTCGCCAGTGCGATGGCACCGCAGACGGATACCAGCGTGATGACGGTGCTGTTCAAGAGAAAGCGCAGCATTGGCGATGAAGTGAAGACCTTGCGGTAATTCTCGACGAACATCGTCTCGGTCGGCCAGCCCCAATAATTGCCGGCGTTGAGATCCTGGACGGAGCGTATTGATGTCAATGCCACGGCGATGATCGGCAGAACCCAGATGATCAGGCCGATCCACACAGCGATGTGGTAACCGGCCCGTGCCTTGGCCGACGCGTTGGTGATGGGAGCAGGAAACATCGGCGCTACCTCTTGTTGCTGGGCAGTGAGCGCAGCAGATAGATGACGACGCAGACATCCATCAGCAGAAAAAGGCAGGTGGCGATAGCCGCACCATAACCGATGCGCAGCGCGCCGAATGTCTGCGCATACATGTAATAGGCGAGCACCGTCGAGGAATCGTATGGTCCGCCGCCGGTCATCACCGAGACCAGATCGAAGGATCGTAGCGCGCCGACGACCGAGACGATGACGGCGATCGAGGTCGCCGGCAGCAATTGCGGCAAGACGATATGCCACAACAACTTCCAGCCCTTGACGCCTTCCATTCGCGCCGCCTCGATCAATTCCGGATTGATGGCCGTCAGGCCCGTGAGATAGAGGATCATGCAATAGGCGACCTGCGGCCAGAGACCGGCCGCGATGATGGCGAAGGTCGAGAACCTCTCGTCTTCTAGCAGGGCGATCTTCGGCAGGTCGAGGGCGGTCAGGATATGGTTCAGCAGGCCGAATTCGGCATTGAAGAACCAGCCGAACATCAGGCCGACGACGACCTGGCTGATGACGAACGGCATGAAGTATAGCGACTTGACGAAGCGCATTGCCAGCCCCGCCTGGTTCAGAAACAGCGCCAGAGCCAGGCCAAAGGCAGGTGCGAACAGAAAGGCGACGAGCCAGTAGATATTGTTCTTCAGCGCTGTCCAGAAGACCGGATCGTCGCGGAACAACTCGACGTAATTGTCCAGCCCGACAAAGCGGTTCTCGCCGATCCCGTCCCAGTCATGCAGGCTTAGCCAGAGGCTTTCCAGCACTGGCCAGATGACGAAAATCCCGAACATGATCAAGGCAGGGGCGACGAACAGCGGCGGAGCGAGCCGTCGCTGATAGCGCTTCCATAGGCTTGGTGCGAAGGTGTTCGTGGACACATTGCTTACCATCGCAGGCTTATTCCTTGCATGCTCAGTTCGGGTATGCGCGTTTGGCGGCACGATCTATGTTCTGCAGGATGCGGCCAAGACGATCCGGGTGGACCAGAAACTCCTGGAAGCCGGTCATCGCGATCGTGGAGACGGCATCGGCGGTGTCTCGGTCGATGAACTGGGCATAGGACTGCGCGCCGGAAGCCAGCGACGCGCTTTCCTGCAGCAGGCGGTTTTCCGGCGGTTTTGCCTTCGGGTTGGCAGGGAGGATGTGATAGGCTTGCGTCATCTGCATCTGGACGTCGGCCTGGCCGAGATAGGCCAGGAATTTCTTGGCGTCCGGGATGTTCTTTGCCTTGGCTGGAATATGGTAGGTCTCGATCGGCGCATCCTCGGCGCGCGGCACGGTCGGGTCGATCGTTGGGAAATTCATCGCTTCCGTCACCGGCTCTGATTCGGGCGTCAGGCTGTCGATCAGATAGTTGCCCATCAGCATCATCGCTGCCTGGCCCTGGTTCATCATTGCCAGCCCTTCGCGCCAGGCGAGATTGGTGTGATTTTCAGCAAAGCAGTTGGCATCGACCATCTTCTTCCAGTCAGCAAACACTGTCTTGACCTTGTCGTCGGTCCAGCTGACCTTGCCGTTCATCAGATCCATATGAAAGGCGTAGCCGTTTTGCCTGAGGTCGATATAGTCGAACCAGCCGGCGAGCGGCCAGGGGGCTTTCGATCCCAGTGCCACCGGCGTAATGCCCTTGGCACGAAAGACCTTGCAGCTGGCGACGAGGTCGTCGAAGGTCTTGAACGGGGCGACTCCAGCGGCGGCAAATACATCCTTGCGGTAGTAGATGGCCCAGGTCGAATAGGAAGTCGGCATGCCGTACTGCTTGCCATCGACACTGATCGAATCCACCATGCCCGGACCAAATTCCGCCTTCACCTGTGGCGTCCAGATATCGCTGACATCGGCGAGCAGGCCGGGCTTCACGAACTGGGCCATCTTGTTTCCGGCATACCACTTGATGATGTCCGGCGGACTTGTCGTCAGCCAGTTGCGGATGGCGGTCTTGTTGCTTTCCTCATCGTAGAAGTTCACCTCCACCTTGATGTCCGGATTGGCCTTCTCGAAGGAAGCGACAGCGCCGTTGACGGCATCGCGATCGGGAGCGCTGGCAACAGACGCATTGAGGACGACCGTTCCGGCAAAGGCAGAGGATGCCGCCAGAGCGCTCGTACCGAGAAGCAGGCAAGCCAAGGAATGGGAAAGCTTCATGAATCGGTCTCGCTGGTTAGGACGATGAAGTGGTGAAAAAAACATCACACTTCACCTCTATATAAATTTTGTGCATATGGTCGTCGCGGTTTGGTATAATTTATTCTTGGATAGTTGGATCTCCATATATGACAGTGAGGCGCAAGGCTCCATTCGGCGTTGCCGAAGATCGATTTTCGGCCGATCGGCGGGAATTGGTGCTCCCCATGGCAAAGCCGCACGCCCACAATCAAATCGAGATCAATTATCTCTACGCTGGTGCAGTTACCTATCTCTACAACGGCAAGATGGTGGAGGTGACGGAAGATGATTTCGTCTTTTTCTGGGGCGCGATTCCGCACCAGGCCATTGCTGTGAAGCCGCACAGTCGCTTCGTATGCATTTATGTGCCACTCGAAATGTTCATGTTCGCTCCGTTCAGTCCGGAGTTGAAATCAGCCATTCTGGCCGGTGGCTTCATCAAGATCGGCGAACGCCTGCCCATGGATGACGCCCTGATGCGGCAAATTCGCTTTGAACTGCAGACCAGCGATCCGTTCTTGTCCGAGCTTAACTATCGTCACCTGGAATTGCGCCTCAGACGCGCCGATACAAAAGGGTGGATCAACCTGGTTGACATCTCGCCTTCGCACGCCTCGTCGCCGGGCAACACGCACCGGAAGATCATCGAAATGACCCGTTACATCAGCGAGCGATCCGATTCTGCATTGACGGTGGCCGCGATTGCCGAGGCGGTGTCGCTGCATCCGAAATATGCCATGACCTTGTTTCATAAATCGCTTGGGATGACGATCACACAATACCTCACCCGGCGAAGGCTTGTAACAGCACAAAGACTGCTGGTTACTAGCGAGAAGAACGCCGCAGCAATTGCCTATGAGTCGGGCTTCGGCTCTGTCAGCCGTTTCTATGCTGTTTTTCGCGACCAGATCGGGATGTCCCCGCGGGAATTCCAGGATGTTTATGATCAGAAGGGGGTATCGTCGTGATAGTGAGCAATTTCACCGGCCCCATAGGGGATTACTACCCGTCTTCTCTGGAAACGCGTGTCATGCCCTCGCGATGGCGACCACTTGGTTAAATGTCCGTGTTTGACGCTTCAATCTCTACCCCGCGACGCTGAACAGATGGGTTGTGAAATATTCACCGCTTATTGCCTGTAAGGCTCAGCGCCGGAAATCTGCAACCAGCAGCTCCTGGCGGATGGACGAGACCTATATCCAGGTCAAAGGCCGGTGGACCTATTTCTATCGTGCTGTCGACAAATTCGGCAAAACCCTCGATTTTATGCAGTCTGAGCACCGCGACGAGGCTGCGGCCAGCGCCTTCTTCGCTCGCATGATCGAGAACAACGGCAGGCCCGAAAAGGTTGTCATCGACAAGAGCGGGACCAATCTGGCAGGCTTGCAAAACATGAACTGGATGCTGCTGTTGCCGGGATGGTTCTGGCTGATCGAGCAAGACCAGCGGTTTATCAAGAAACTGACCCGCCCGATGAAGGGCTTCAAATTTTTTCAGTCTGCGTCAGCGACACTGGATGGTATCGAGGTGGCCCACATAATCCGCAAGCGGCAATTTTCAACCAATGGCCAACCCGCACTTAAGCAATTCACCGCGCTCGCTGCATAACTGTGCCCAGCGATAGCGTTTCTACGACCTTCCCAAAAGTTTGCGACAAAACCTCTGGCGTTGAGCGCCGAACGCTAGCCGCTTCGCGGACGTTCTTTTGCGGCCACACTGCGCAGGCAGAAGGCCAAGGGCAACTCGGCACAGGATAATCCGGATGTCGTCGATCCGGACGGTGCGTCATTCTGATGACGACTACCCGCGTTGATAATAGTTGATAAGTGCTCTATATTGGAACCATCGCGACCGATGGAGAAATTCACATGATCAGTGCTGATCTTGGCAAGCAGCTCGAAAGCTATATCCAGACGCTTGTCGACGCGGGCCGATACGGCTCCAAGAGTGAGGTTTTGCGGGAAGGCGTACGATTGATCCAGGATCGTGAAACGAAGCTAGCCGCGCTGGATGCATCAATCATGCGTGGGATAGCCGATGCTGACGCCGGTCGCACGGCACCTGCCAGCGAAGTCTTTGGACGTCTGGAAGACAAGTATCGCGCCATGGCGGAACAGGCTGAAAAGTCGGCATGACGGTCTACTTTTCGTCCGAAGCGGAAAGTGATCTTGAGCGGATCGCGGACTACATTGCAGTAGACAATCCACGCCGCGCGCTTTCATTGGTCCAAGAGCTACGCGGCAAATGCGAAAGCCTCGCAGACGCTCCGCTAGCGTTTCCTTTGCTGCCCCGCTATGAACGGCACGGAATCCGCCGCCGCGTGCATGGAAATTACCTGATTTTCTATCGGGTGGATGGAGAAAACGTTGTCGTCATCCACGTTCTGCACGGAGCGATGGACTATGCCGCTATATTGATTGAGCCCTAGAAAGGGTGGAATCTTGGGATTCCCCATTTTGCTACAAGCACACTCACCATCATAAAGGATTGATGCGTTAGTAGCGTTGATTGGCCCTTTTGATGGATGAATTGGTTCCTTATGGGGAAAGAAGCGATCCAGTAGGATTGGCCGAAAATTTTTATCCAATTTTGAGTGGCCGGCAATTGCAGGACGGCGGGGAAGTTGACGACCTCATCATGGCGAGGCGACTTGGCGGATGATCTCCAGCGTTGCCGGGCTGGTACCACACAGGACCGGCCCTTCGTCATGCTACTATCGAGGATTTGCCGTTTCTTGTGGTTTTTGGAGTTCGCCGGCAGCCTTCATCAGCAGCCGCCTTGATCGCCAGACGGGGCTTTGGCTCCGCCCACTTTCTTATCAGCCTTGCCTAGCCGGTCCCTCACAAGACCTGCCCATCGTCTTGTCGCTATCGCTGTCTGCCAACGCGGGGGCTCAAAGGAAACATCTCCGCTTGGTCGTTCCATGGATCGAACACCATCGCGCCCGACGGCTTCGTGTCCTTAACGTTGCGTGTGACCAGATAGAGATCGTGCTCGATCGCCGTTGCCCCGAGCATCGTGTCGATCACCCGCGGCGGATGGCCGCTCGCGCGCTTCACTTCACCAGAAGTGCGGCCCCAACGGCGAACGATATCGTCATCCAGAGACAGGACACGCGTGCCGAAGCGCTCGGCCAGCGCATCGCGCGACGCGATGTAGCGCGGCCGATCGGCGTGGTCGTCGGGAAGGTTATGAATTCCTTTGTCATATTCGGCGAGCGTCAGAACGCTGATGTGGAAGGTCTCTTCGTCCTGTCCAGCGGCCCAGGCTTTTACCGATAGGGCGCCCTGCGGATTGATCAGGGCGGCCACGACATTCGTGTCGAGCAGCCAGCCCCTCAAAGCTCGACATCCCGGCCGTGATCGGCCTCTCGTGTCAGATCAAGTCCGCCGAGATGCAAGCCCTCCATGAATTCAACGAACGGTGTCCGAGGCTTTTCCGGAGCGAGCCGCTCGAACTCTTCAACGCTCATCACGACGACTGCATCGTGACCGCGCACAGTCACGCGCTGCGGCCCGTTTTCGCGCGCATGCCGCACCACCTCGCTGAACCGCGCCTTCGCGTCTTCAAGCTTCCATCGTCCGCCCGCCGTCCGGCTGCCAGACCTCTTTGTCTTCGTTAGTTCCGCGCGCTTACTCATCGATCTGTTCCTAGTCAGCTAGTCAGATACATAGCATGCCTATCGCCGGACTTCCACATCGCGCTACTCCCGCTAGGTCGCCCGTGCCGCGATTGGCCCGAAACCTACTTTCAGAGAACTGCGCGCAAACCAGGTATTCGCCGGGCCACAAAGCCGACAATGAGAAAGCTTGCCAGGATGCCGCCCAGACTGGCGAGCGCGAATTTGGGGCCCATGGAAGCAGGTAAAAAGTGCAGCGAACGTGTAATCGCGACTAAGATCGGCGCATTCAAGACGTAGACGCCGAACGCATTGCGCGTGAGGAAGCGAGCGATGGGTCCTTGGCTGTCAAAGCGGTCTCGGTAGAGGACGATTGCCCTAACGAGAGAGCAAGACAGGTGAATGAGCGCCAGGCGTCCATGCCGGCAGGGCATCGTAATGTCTGGATGGCGCCCGCTTGGCAAGGTGATTTCGGCGATGTTTGAGCGTTGCGGGTCGGGTGCAGTCATGTCTCCGGCCTGTAAGCGCGGTTTGATATGACCGCTGGCCC